>Ga0134127_10000203_pt1 | contig 70152 bp, 56 predicted proteins | sample KB31753_FD_96459 | JGI IMG/M metagenome (GOLD analysis project Ga0134127, IMG submission 96459) | Terrestrial soil microbial communities with excess Nitrogen fertilizer from Kellogg Biological Station, Michigan, USA - KB3-175-3 | ecosystem: Environmental > Terrestrial > Soil > Unclassified ... | reverse complement strand
TGTCCATGTCGTGGCTCGCGCAACCAAAGCTGAGTCAGGCGTAATCGAGTTCGTCGGGGCGGTGATGGACGTGACGAAGCAGAAACACGCGGAGATTTTGGTCGCCGGAGAGAAAAAGCTTCTTGAGATGATTGCCAGGGGTGGTTCACTCGCATCGGTACTCGATGCGCTATGCCGATTTGGCGAGGAGATGTCTCGCAACGTTCTGGTTTCCATCCTCCTCGTAAGCTCTGATGGCAAGAGTCTTCGGCACGGCGCTGCGCCCAGCCTTCCCAAAAGCTACACCGAGGCGATTGACGGCGGCCCGATTGGTCCGCGTTCTGGTTCTTGCGGAACTGCCGCGTACAGGAGAGAACGAGTTATCGTTTCCGATATTGCGACCGACCCGCTATGGGACCACTACCGCCATCTAGCCATCGAGCATGGGTTGCGGGCATGCTGGTCCACGCCCATCTTTTCCACCACACGCGAGGTGATGGGAACATTCGCGCTCTATTCCGGCAAACTGGGCAGTCCCAGTTTGGAGCAATTGAACCTCATCGAGCAGATAACCCACCTGGCGGCCGTCGCGATCGAGCGCAAGCGCGCAGAAGAAGCCCTGCGTCGCAGCGAATCGCGGTTCCAGGGCATCCTGGCCATCGCCGAAGATGCGATTATCTCGATTGATTCCAACCAGCGAATCCTTTTGTTCAATCAAGGCGCCGAGAAAGTATTTGGATATGACAAAAGCGAAGCCATCGGCAAACCGCTTGACGTGCTACTACCGCAGCGATTCGTTGACGCGCACCGGGGACACATCGAGGCGTTCGCCAGATCTTCGGAAGTTTCGAGAACCATGGGGCAACGTCGTGAACTGTTCGGCATACGCAAGGACGGGCACGAGTTTCCTGCCGAGGCATCCATTTCCAAACTCGATCTGGGAGGCGAACTGATTTTCACTGTCATCCTGCGCGACATCACCGAACGCAGGCGGGCGGCGGAAGCACTCCGCGCCTCGGAACACTTGGCCCGCGGTCAACTGGACGCGCTCACCAACACACTGGACTCGCTGGCCGAGGAATCCGATCCAGACAGATTGCTGGAGCATGTGTTGCGAACCATCGTCGAGCAAACCGGCGCGCATAGTGTCAGCGCGTGGGAAAGTAACGAAGACGACGGCTGGCTTGAACTCGTGGCGGTCATCGAGAGCGGCCGATTTCAAACGCGGAAGGATGCAGTGCATCCGGCGGCAAGAATCCCGATGCTTGCCCTGAACCACCCGGTGTGGAGCGAAGTGTTCCGCACGCGGCAGCATGCCGTGCTGGAGGATATCGACCAGGAATGCGCGCGGTCGCGTGTTGGGTCAGACCCCGACGCCATCTGGCATAGGGTAATGGAAGACGGCACTTCCGATCCGGCCTTGTTGCTGCTCAAGAATCATCTTCAGGGGCTGGGTGTCCGGGCCGTTCTCTTCGTCCCAATGCTGATGGCCGGACGTGTTACCGGAATCATCGGCGTCCGCTTCCCGCAAAACCGCTCGTTTCAGAAAGACGAAATTGAGCTGACTCAGGCGCTGGCCCACCAAGCGATGCTGGCGATTCAATTGATGCGCTTGTCAGACCAAAGCCGCCAGGCAGCCGTCGCGGCGGAGCGAAATCGCATGGCCCGCGACATTCACGATACGCTCGCGCAGGGTTTCACCGGCGTCATCATGCAATTGGAAGCAACAAAAGGTGCTATTGCGCAAAACAATCTTGCCGAAGCGAGAGAGCGCGTTGAGCGGGCGGGCGATTTGGCGAGGGTCGGACTGGGAGAAGCGCGACGTTCGGTCCTCGCTTTGCGTCCGCGCTCACTTCAGGATACAACCTTGTGTCTGGCCTTGGATGATTTGCTCAAGCGGATGACCAACGGCGGCGGCTTGCAGGCGGAATTTCATTTGGAGGGAAACGAGCCGGTAATGCCTGCGGATTGGGAAGAGGGCCTGTTGCGAATCGCCCAAGAATCTCTGACGAACACGATCAAACATGCCAAAGCAAGGACCTTTCGAGCCACGTTGACCATTGCTCCGAATGAAATCCAATTCCGTCTTGTGGACGACGGTGTTGGATTTGACCTGCATGCGGAACATGAAGGCTTCGGATTGCTAGGAATGAAAGAACGAGTTGACCAGATCGGTGGTCAGTTCATCCTGCGTTCCATGCCGGGTCAAGGAACGGAGATTCAAATTATTCTGAAAAAGCCAGTTAAGCCAAAACTCGACCCCCGAGGTGAACATGCGTGAAAAAATACGAGCCGGGGACACCTCTCTCGTTTCCAATCCCAGACAGAAAAGGCGCGCGGCCGGGGAACGGAAAGCCAAGGTAATCCGCGTTCTGGTCGCCGAAGATCACACCGTTGTTCGCGACGGTCTCGTGGCGATCATCAAACAGGAAGCGGATATGGATGTGGTCGCTGAATCCGGCGACGGCCAGCAGGCAGCCGAGCTTTGGAAAAGGCATCGGCCCGACATCACGTTGATGGATTTGCGAATGCCGGGGCTGGACGGCGTGAATGCCATCTATCAAATCCGCGCCGCCGATCCGAATGCCCGCATCATCGTGCTCACGACTTATGATGGCGACGAGGATATTTATCGAGGGATGCGCGCCGGCGCGAAATCGTATCTTCTCAAGGACGTGAGGAGGGAGGAACTGTTTAAGTGCATTCGCGAAGTTCACGCGGGCCGAACGTTTCTTCCACCGGCCGTGGCGGCGAAACTTGCGGAACGGCTACCCACGGAAGAATTGACTCCGCGCGAACTTGAAGTCTTGAGACTGCTCGCGGCCGGCAAACCCAATAAGTTGATTGGCGCTGATCTGACCATCACGGAAGTCACCGTGAAGAGTCACGTCCAATCCGTGTTTCGAAAACTGAACGTCTTAAGCCGCACCGAAGCAATCGCTGTAGCAAACCGCAGGGGATTGCTTCATCTATGATCAAATCGGCGCCTGCGCTGAAATCCCCGCAATCCATCGCGGTATGATTTCCAGCGAAAAGTCCTCCGGACTTCGACTGTGAATCAGAATCGAAGCTCAACGAGACTGCCGGGAAGCTTCCCGTGAGCCGGCGGGTGACGACGGTCTTTCCATCTTTGGTTTCGCAGCGAAAGGCTCGCTCAATTTGTTCGTACTTTTGGGACATATCGCTCTTCCATTTCTTGATCGCGGCGCGGCCGTTGTATCACAGTCTCACTGAAAATGCGGTCGTGAAGTATGAGGACGCACAAAGTGCATCGTCGATTCCCGGGCGGGACACGGCTGACCAAGTTTTTTTGGCGGAAGCTCTAATCGACAGGCTGCCCGATTGCGCTTCGGTCAGCGCAGAAGCCAAGACCTGTACCAAGCTGTGTCCTTCTTTAGTAGGAGAACGCCTTCATTCCATTGTCCAGTTCTCAAGTGCGCGCTGAGTGATAGCGTCTGGGCATGTTTTCAACACACATGCATTCAAGAGCCGCAGCCATGGACTTCGGCGTTTGCAGAAACCAATCCGCCGCGTAATCCGCTCTTGCTCCCGCTCAACAGTGAGAGAGTTTACCATGAACACAATCACTACCAACGACGGCACCCAGATTTACTTCAAGGACTGGGGCAACGGTCAGCCCATCGTGTTCAGCCACGGCTGGCCCCTGTCGGCTGATGATTGGGACGCGCAGATGCTGTTTTTCCTCAAGCACGGCTATCGCGTCATTGCCCACGACCGGCGCGGCCATGGCCGCTCCACCCAGGCCGGTGGCGGCCATGACATGGATCATTACGCCGACGACCTGGCGGCGCTGACCGCGCATCTCGACCTCAAAGGGGCGGTGCATGTCGGCCACTCGACCGGCGGCGGCGAAGTGGTGCACTACCTGGCGCGACACGGGGCTAGCCGCGTGGCCAAGGCGGTGATCATCAGCGCGGTGCCGCCGTTGATGGTGAAGACGCCGGCCAACCCGGGCGGGCTGCCCAAAGAAGTGTTTGACGGGCTTCAGGCGCAGCTCGCCGCCAACCGCGCCCAGTTCTATTACGATCTGCCCGCTGGACCGTTCTACGGTTTTAACCGGCCGGGTGCAAAACCCTTGCCGGGCGTGATCTGGAATTGGTGGCGGCAGGGCATGATGGGCGGCGCCAAAGCGCATTATGACGGCATCGTCGCCTTCTCCCAAACGGACTTCACAGAAGACCTGAAGAAGATCTCCGTGCCGGTCCTCGTGATGCATGGCGATGACGACCAGATCGTGCCGTATGCCGATTCCGCGCCGCTGTCAGCAAAGTTGCTGAAGAACGGCACACTGAAAACCTACAAGGGCTTCCCGCATGGCATGCCCACCACGCAGTCAGACACGATCAACGCCGACCTGCTCTCGTTCATCAAGTCGTGAGCGTGGAATCAACTTAAACCAAATAGGAGATTTATGACGACAATGCGTGTTGCACAGATTCCGGGCCCGAAGCGGGAGTTTGAGATTGTCCAACGGCCGATTCCCGAACCGACGCCGGGAACGGTTCGGATCAAGGTGGAGGCCTGCGGCATCTGCCACAGTGATGCACTGGTGAAAGAAGGCCTCTGGCCGGGGATTCAATATCCGCGCGTTCCGGGGCACGAAATCTCCGGGACAATCGACGCCGTCGGCGATGGAGTGAACGGATGGTCGCCCGGCCAGCGAGTCGGTGTGGGCTGGCATGGCGGATACTGCGGGCGTTGCGATCCTTGCCGTCGCGGAGATTTATTTGCCTGCGTTACACAACAGGTTACCGGCATCAGCTTCGATGGCGGCTACGGCGAGTACATGATTGCGCCCATCAGCGCGGTGGCGCGGTTTCCAGAGGACTTGGCGCCCATCGACGCAGCGCCGCTCTTGTGCGCGGGGATTACGACCTTCAATGCGTTGCGAAACTCCGGCGCGCGCCCGGGTGATCTCGTCGCCGTGCTCGGCATCGGCGGGCTGGGTCACCTCGGTGTGCAGTACGCCGCGAAGATGGGTTTCAGGACAGTGGCGATCGCGCGTGGGAAGGACAAGGAGCCGCTTGCCCGGCAGTTGGGCGCGTCGATCTACATAGACAGCCAATCGCAGGATCCCGCCGCTGAGTTGCAAAAGCTCGGTGGTGCGAACGTCATCCTGTCGACGGTCACTGTCGGAGACGCGATGAGCGCGGTCCAGGGTGGATTGGCCATCAAAGGCACGTTGATTGTAATCGGCGCGGCGGAGTCGGTGCAGCTGTCTCCAATTGTTTTGCTCATGGGCTCCCGCTCGGTGAAAGGCTGGTACTCCGGCACGTCAATTGACTCGCAGGACACGCTCGCCTTCAGCGCTCGCACCGGCGTGCGTTCAATGAACGAGATGTTTCCACTGGAACGTGCGAACGAGGCCTATGAGCGCATGATGAGTGGCAAGGCGCGGTTTCGGGTTGTCCTGAAGATGAAGTGAGCGCGTGATGAAATTTGGATTGGGCATAGTCCGAGCGCTTCTTCAACACGGCTATGGTCGGTCACAAATTTCAAGCACGATCAGCAAATGAAACTACAAACAAGCAGGAGGATTGAACATGACGGAAAAGGAATTGAACCTGGTGGAAGGTGGTTTCACCGTGATCCAGCGAGTGGCAATCTGCTTTGCCTCGGGAGTTATAGGAGCACTGGTTGTGGTACTCTTCAGCCACGTGCTGTTTCGGTTGGGGCTTAGCACGACACTGGGGGTGAAGGCCCCGGTATCCTTGAAGTCGCCCGATATCTACAGGCCGCTCTTCTGGGGCGGGCTGTGGGGCATTCCGTTCGGATTGTTCATAAAGGCCGCCTGGGCGCATCTCTACCTGTTCGGCCTTCTCTACTTCCTCGCGCCGATGGTGGCTCTTTTTCTAATCTTCCTGCCGATGAGCGGCGCGGGTTTTTTCGGGCTTCAGGCGGGTGGGCCGAAGTTCACGCTTTACTTGCTGCTGGTAAATCTGCCCTTCGGGATAATGACTGCCTTGGCCGCAAGGTTGATTATTGGCAGCAAGCCGTAAGCTGCCCGGCGAAAGGGACTAACTCCATGGGCACCCAACAGGAAACCATTGCTCCAATGGAAACTGTTTCTTCCAACGTCGGCTCCCGGTGGAAGTGGGCTCTCTACGTCGTTGGTGCGGCCGCCATCGTCGTGGCGGCGAAACTCCTCCATTTCCAGGACTTGTTGAAAGTCGGATTGGATTGGACTGGCAAGCTTGGGACGTGGGGACCGGTGATTTTCATCGGCATTTATGTTGTGGCCACGGTTTTGTTCATCCCGGGCTCAGTTCTCACGCTCGGAGCTGGCGCGCTGTTTGGAGTCGTGCTCGGCTCAGTCTGCGTATCGATTAGCGCCACGCTAGGCGCCACGGCTGCCTTTCTGGTGGGCCGCTATCTCGCACGCGATGCCATCGCCCGTAAGATAGAGAAGAGCGAAAAGTTCGCTGCTATTGACCGGGCGGTGGCTGATGAGGGGTGGAAAATCGTCCTCCTGACACGCCTCTCGCCGCTTTTCCCGTTTGCTCTGCTCAATTATACCTTTGGCCTCACGCGCGTCAAATTGGGTCACTATGTGCTGGCGTCGTGGATTGGGATGATGCCGGGTACGGTGATGTTTGTGTATCTCGGTTCGCTAGTCAACGTCAGCGCCGGGCATCGACAGCGCACGACTGGCGAGTGGGTCTTGTATGGCGTTGGCCTGCTGGCCACGGTGGCAGTGACCGTGTTCGTCACGCGCCTGGCGCGCAAAGCGCTGGCCGGGAAGATCAGCGGCAGCGAGACAGGCAACCCGCATGCGGTATGAACGCGCATTCCCATGCCCTGGTCAGCCCGGTGGATACGCACAATGTACGCCTCGTTTCCAACGTCCACCCGCCTGATTGGGAGAACCCTGCCCCCGCGCCCTTCTACAATCTCGTCGTGATCGGTGCGGGGACGGCTGGGTTGGTGACGGCTGCCGGCGCAGCCGGTCTGGGCGCGAAAGTGGCGCTGGTCGAGAAGCATCTCCTGGGCGGGGACTGCCTCAATGTGGGTTGCGTTCCTTCCAAGGCCATCATCCGCTCATCGCGAGCGGCTTTCGATGCGAAGCAGACAGGCCGTTTCGGAGTGAGGGAGGCAGGGCCACCGCACGTGGATTTCCCGGCCGTCATGGAGCGAATGCGCAAACTCCGCGCTGACATCAGCCCGAACGATTCGGCGGCGCGCTTCACGAAGCTGGGAGTGGATGTGTTCCTGGGCGAGGCCAAATTTGCAGGCCCCGACACGGTTCAAGTCGCGGGCAAAACGTTGCGCTTCAAGCGTGCGGTCATCGCAACTGGCGCGCGGGCCGCGCAACCGCACATCCCCGGACTGGCTGAGGCTGGCTACGTGACCAACGAAACTGTGTTCAGCCTGACCCATTGTCCGGCCCGGCTCGCAGTGATTGGCGGCGGACCCATTGGTTGCGAATTGACACAGGCTTTCCAGCGGCTCGGCTCCCAGGTCAGCTTGCTCCACAAAAATGCGCACCTGCTCGACCGTGAGGACATGGACGCAGCCGCGCTGGTGCAGAAGGCCTTCCTCCGTGAGGGAGTGGAAGTGCGGTTGAACGCGAAGATCACCCGTGTCGAGCGCAACGGAGGACATAAGCTGGTTCGTTATGAAGCGCAGGGAAGGGAAGTAACCATCGCCGTGGATGAGATTCTCGCCGGAGCCGGCCGCGCGCCGAACGTTGAGGGGCTAAGTCTTGAGGCTGTCGACGTCCAGTATGACCCGCGCAAAGGCGTCCTGGTCAACGACTGCCTCCGAACCACCAACCCGCGCATTTACGCTGTCGGCGATGTTTGTCTGGACTGGAAATTCACCCACGCCGCCGACTTCTCGGCGCGCATCGTGATTCAGAATTCCCTGTTCCTTGGCCGCAAGAAAGCCAGCGCGCTGACCATGCCCTGGTGCACCTATACGGATCCGGAAATTGCCCACGTTGGCCTCTACGAGCGTGATGCCCGCGAACGCGGCTTGGACGTGGACACCTACGTGCGGGAATTCAAAGAGGTGGACCGCGCCATTCTGGATGGAGAAGAAGACGGATTCGTGAAAATACACGTCAAGAAGGGCCGCGATGAAATCCTCGGAGCGACTATCGTCGCGCGCCATGCCGGCGAGATGATTAGTGAAATCAGTGTGGCGATGGCGGGACGCATCGGCCTGGGCAGACTGGCCTCTGTCATCCATCCGTATCCGACGCAGGCCGAGGCTATCCGTCAGTGCGGCGATGCCTACAACCGGACCCGGCTGACCCCGACGGTGAAGAAGTGGATGGGACGCTGGCTGGCATGGCAAAGGAGGTAAGGCGTTGCCCATGAGCGAAAATCGTAAACATTTGGTTCTCTCTATTAGCCTTTTTGCGCTCGGTTCTCGCTTCTCTATGTGCAGTCAACAGCGCTCACGACCTGAAGACCACTGGCCCTAACGAAAACCAAATCAAACTAAGAAAAACATTATGAAGAATCGGAACAAATCTCTGTTCATGCCCGACGGCAAAAACTCGATTCACGACGGGATCGCGCACGCCCCCGGCGGCGGCAAGGCGCTGCTGGATCCGACGGATACACTGTTTTTGCTGCTGGATCATCAGTCGGGTTTGTTCCAGAACGTGAAAGACATCAGCGTGGCCGAGTTGCGCGCCAATACCACGGCTCTGGCGAAACTGGCGACGTTGCAGCAGATTCCTGTCATCACGACGGCTTCCGTTCCAGACGGCCCGAACGGTCCGCTGATGCCGGAAATCCACGAAGCCGCGCCTCACGCGGTCTATGTGCCGCGCAAGGGAGAGGTTAATGCCTGGGACAACGCGCTGTTCGTCAAAACGGTGCGCGAAACGGGGAAGAAGACATTACTCATCGCCGGCGTGTGGACCAGCGTCTGCGTCATGTTCCCGGCGCTGGATGCCAAAGCGGCGGGGTTCAAGGTTTACGCCGTGATGGATGCGTCGGGCGACCCGAGCGAGATGGCATCCAGAACGACGCTCGCCCGTTTCACCCAGGCTGGGGTCATCCCGACGAGCGCTAATGCCGTCATCTGCGAAGTGCATCGCACCTGGAACCGACCCGACGCGGTGGAACTCGCGCAATTGTACACGATGGTGTCACCGAACTACCGGGCTGTAATGGAGAGCTATCAGAAAGCGCAGGAGATCGTCACTGCGAAAGGCAATGGCGCACGTGCCGGTGCGCGTTCAACCAAGCCTGAGCTGGCGAAACTATAAGAACCAAACTCGCGGGGCCCAGCTCATTGCGGTCGAGAGCCCCGCCTTCTTCCGGTTTAGGCCCCATCATGAGGACAGACTTTTCGATCAAAGTTTGCTTCAGGCACAATGTCATCGTTGGAACAGCGGTCATGCCACTGGTCAGCCGCGCGTTGCACGGCTGGCTGCACTCCAACGAAAAGAGAACTTCAGTATGAATTCCAACGCCTCTCCCGATTTGATTGTTCATAACGGGCACATCACGACGCTCGATCCGAAATGCCCCGAAGCGAGTAATCTTGCCGTTAAGAATGGCCGGACCGTCGGTGTGAACGACGCCGAAGGGTACCAACCCGGTCCGAATACGAAGGTCATTGACCTCCAAGGCCGGCGTGTGATTCCGGGTCTGAACGACTCGCACCTGCACGTCATTCGTGGCGGACTGAATTACAACATGGAACTGCGCTGGGACGGTGTGCCGTCGCTTGCGGACGGCTTGCGGATGCTGCGGGAGCAGGCGCAGCGAACGCCGCCCGGACAATGGGTGCGCGTGGTCGGCGGTTGGAGCGAGTTTCAATTTGCCGAACGGCGCATGCCGACACTGGAGGAAATCAACGAGGCTGCGCCCGACACTCCAGTATTCATCTTGCACTTGTATTGCCGCGCGTTGTTGAACAAGGCCGCGCTACGCGCCTGCGGTTACACCAAGGACACACCCAATCCGCCAGGCGGTGAAATTCAGCGTGACAGCAAAGGCAATCCGACCGGCCTGCTCATCGCGCGCCCGAACGCCACGATCCTTTACGCCACGCTCGCCAAAGGACCGAAGCTGCCGCCGGAGCATCAGTTGAATTCCACGCGCCACTTCATGCGCGAACTCAATCGACTCGGCCTCACAAGCATCATTGACGCCGGCGGTGGGTTTCAGAATTACCCGGAGGACTACGCCGTCATCGAGGAATTGCACAAGCGCGGCGAGATGACGCTCCGCATCGCCTACAATCTCTTCATGCAAAAGCCGAAACAGGAGAAGGAAGACTTCGCGCGCTGGATCAGAATGACTGGTCCTGGCAAAGGCGACGAGCATCTTCGCTGCAACGGCGCCGGCGAGATGCTTGTGTTCTCGGCGGCGGACTTTGAGGACTTTCTCGAACCGCGTCCGGATCTACCGATTTCACTCGAAGGCGAACTCAAGGAAGTCGTCGCACTGCTGGCGGCCAACAAATGGCCGTTCCGCCTGCACGCGACTTATGACGAGAGCATCACGCGCTTTCTGAATGTGTTCGAAGAAGTGAACCGTGATGTGCCGTTTAAGGGATTGAATTGGTTCTTCGACCATTGCGAAACGATTTCTGACCGCAACCTGGAACGCGTGCGGACGCTCGGCGGCGGCATCGCGATTCAGCATCGCATGGCCTATCAGGGCGAATACTTCATGCATCGCTACGGTAAAAAGGCTGCGGAGCGAACTCCTCCAGTGCGGAAGATGTTGGAGCTTGGCATTCCGGTCGGCGCGGGCACGGATGCGACACGCGTGGCCAGCTACAATCCGTGGGTGTCGCTCTATTGGCTCGTAACGGGCAGAACCGTCGGCGGCGTCTCCATGTATCCTGACGCGAATCGGCTTACTCGCGAAGAGGCGCTGCGACTCTACACGCAAGGCAGCAGTTGGTTCTCAAGCGAGAGCGGAAAGAAAGGGGCGATAGCCGTCGGACAGTTGGCGGATTTCGTTGCGCTCACCGACGACTATTTTTCCGTCCCGGAGGAACACATCAGAGCCATCGAATCGGTTCTCACGGTCGTTGGGGGAAAGATCGTTCATGCAACGGAGGAGTTCACCTCGCACGCGCCGCCATTGATTCCGGTTCTGCCGGAATGGTCGCCGATCGAGGTGTTCGGCGGCTATGGCGCACCGCTCGACACTCGCAAGGCAGCGCGAGCCGGCATTCCCGTGGAACCTCGCCACAGCGCCGAGTGTCACCAGCACGGTTGTGCTCATCCATTGCACCCACGGTTCGCAGCCCCAGACGCCGCTCGCAATCGTAGCGCCGGATTCTTTGGCTTGGGCTGCGACTGCTTCGCCTTCTGAAGCTGAATGGACTTTCTCCTACGATGAATCTCTGACGGTGCAATAGAACTCTCTCATGCGCGTATGACAACAAACACACCAAGCAACGTATCGAAAGCAGCATTGGTGATTCGATTCCATCTTACGGACGGGTCGGTTCACTCATTTGTCCAAACCGACGACTCAGCGGCGGCAAAGCTATGGGAGGCCGTTGACCCAGCCAGGCTCTTTGCGCGTCCACGCATCGTCATCGGCAGCGAACATTCCAAGGCGGTTTTCGTTTCCGCAGAGACTGTCCGGGTTGACTTCCTCCATGATTCCTTCCAGTGCTGGGAGTTTCCCGGCGGTTACTCCGACATCGTTGAGTTATCCGAGGACGAATTTCGCAGCCATACGCACCTCGATCAGCCCGCGCGGATGGCGAAGCGGGAGCAGTCGACACCCGTCGGTGATTTGCTCGTTTCGTTCGTCAAACTTCAGATGAAAGGAGGACGCCCGCTCTTCGTGATGGTGGAGATCCCCGTAAAGCTGCCAGCCGAGAGCCAGTCCTTCATGCAGTTCATGCTATCCAAAGCTGCAGTCCACATGCGGCTGCGCGGTGGCGGGATCGGAGTGCTGAACCTGGTGAATTTGGCCGCCTACACAGTCTATCCGGGCATGGCGCAAATCCCAGCGGACTCATGGATCGCCGAGCCCATTGCAGACAAAGCCCGTTGAATGCCGCAATGCCGAATATGAAAACCAAACTGATCCCGACTCAGAATGGTCTGCGCAAGCCAACCCGCCGCGCGATGATTGATTTGCTGAACCTGCAACTGGCCGACGTGCTCGACCTTGGCCTTCAAGCCAAACAAGCGCATTGGAACGTCAAGGGGCCGCACTTCATTGGTTTGCACGAGCTTTTCGACAAGGTGGCCGAGCAACTGGAGGAGTTTACCGACGACATCGCCGAGCGCGCAGTGGAACTTGGCGGAGTCGCGCTGGGCACGGTTCAGGTGGTATCAAAACACTCGCGTTTGCCAGCTTATCCGCCGGATCTGGCGTCCGGTTTGGGACACGTCACTGCACTTTCAAACGCTCTGGCACAGTTCGGCGAAACGACGCGCGCGGCTATCGATGCCGCCGGAAAAGCAGGCGACGCGGACACGGCGGATCTGTTTACGGAAGTTTCGCGCGGTGTGGACAAGCTACTGTGGATGGTTGAAGCCCACACACAGTCGAAGGAATAAAGCCAACGGGGATTTGTTCATGGATGAGTCGAATGCTACAAGTCAGTTCTTCGTACGACATGGGTTCCGCCGCGTATTGCCGGTGCGGCAGCAAAGTCTGAGCCTCACGGCGGCTACTTCAGGAGCCACTGAATCGCAAACAATGCAGAAACCCATGAAGCTGCCGTTCAAACGTGAAACGCCTATCATCACGGCGGTCACGGCGTTGCTCTTGTTGATGAGGTGCAAAGGCAAACCTCACTCCACTCCCACCGCGCCGCCCACCGTCGAAGTAACGACCGCGACACAAGCAGATGTGCCCCGCCCCAAACCTGTCGTTGTCGCAACTCCGCCAGGTCGACAGCCGCATGTCAAAATTCTTCATCAATCGTCCAAATCGTCGCCATCGTGATTTCCATCATCATGGTCATCGTTGGCCTCGTCACGATGCAGCTTCTGGCCGTAATAGTCCTTTACAAGGCTCTCGGCGGCGGTTGGCATGACGAAACAAAACCGCATCATCGCGCTTAAATGGCTGCTAAAACTCCAGCCGATTTGACGGTTCGCTGGAATCTCTCAGTGCGACCTGATGGGGCAGCCACACTCGCGTTTGACGGCGAGCTCGATGCTGTCTCCACTCCGGTGGCGTGGCCCAACCTCCAGGGCGAATTTGCCGCAAACAAGATCGTGAGCCTGGAGATTGATGCTCGCCAGCTTGTCTTCTGCGACAGCGCCGGACTGGCGCTGCTCTATTACATTTCGGTCGGCAGGATGACTCCAGGCGCAACAGTAAATCTAACCGGGCTGAGCCCGGAACTTCAGCATCTCTTTCGCAGTTTTTCGACAGAGGATTTTCGGGCCTTGCAGGAGCATGAGCCAGCCTGTTCGCCCATCGTTGAAGACGTCGGCGCGGCAACCTGGTCGTGGCTGCACGACTTGCGCCAACAGGTTGAATTCATAGGCGAAGTCACACTCGGTGTCATGAAGGGTCTGGTGCGTCCGCGCCTCCTGCGGTGGAAGGAAATCCTGCGTGTCTTTGAGGTTGCCGGAGTCAACGCGCTGCCCATTGTGTCGTTAGTCACGTTCCTCGTGGGCATGGTGATTGCCTTCGAGTCGGCGCAACCCTTGGCCCAATTCGGCGCACAGGTATTCGTGGCTAATTTGCTGGGCCTGGTCATGTCGCGCGAACTGGGACCGTTGATGGCGGCGATCATGCTCGCGGGCCGTTCGGGCTCTGCCTTCGCCGCCGAACTGGGCACGATGAAGGTGAACGAAGAGCTGAACGCCCTCCAAACAATGGGTTTGTCACCGGTCCAATTTCTGGTCGTCCAACGCGTCATCGCCGGCATTTTGTTGACACCGGTTCTGACCATTTTCGGGATGTTCGCAGGTTTGCTCGGTGGAATCCCCGTTTTGTTGGGATTGGGATTTCCCCTGCGCATGGTGTTGCACCAGATCCAACTCAGCTTACATTTCGGCGATCTTGCCGAAGGGCTCTCGAAAAGCATCGTCTTCGGAGGGATTGTCGCTTTGGTCAGCTGTCTGCGCGGGTTGCAAACCGGCGAAGGGCCGCGCGCCGTCGGCGAATCCACCACGCGTTCAGTGGTCAGCAGCATTTTGTTGATCATTTTCGCCGACGTGATTTTTGCCGCGGTGACTTACACATTGAGAAAATGAACGGCGGTTCCCATAGTCTGATTGAGGTCCGCGATCTCACGATTGGTTACGGCGACCACGTCGTGCTCGAACGGATCGCCTTCGAGGTGCGTCGTGGCGAAGTGTTCGCCATTCTCGGCGCCTCCGGGTCCGGCAAGAGCACGTTGCTCAAACATCTGATTGGGCTCTATCAGCCGATGCAAGGTGACGTTCTGATTTCGGGCGCGAGCATCGTCCACGCTGAAGGCGACGCGCGATTGCGCATCCTGAGAAAATTCGGCGTTCTTTACCAGGGCGGCGCTTTGTTTGGCTCACTCACCGCGGTTGAGAACGTTCGCTTGCCACTGGACGAATTTACGGACCTGTCCGAGGTGGCGAAGGATTTGATCGCTCTTTCCAAGTTGCGCTTGGTCGGCCTGGAATCCGCCGCAACGAAGCTTCCGGCTGATCTGAGTGGCGGGATGCAAAAGCGCGCCGCCATCGCGCGTGCAATCGTCATGGATCCTTGCCTCCTCTTTCTTGACGAACCGTCCGCCGGCCTTGACCCGATTACTTCGGCCGGCCTCGACGCCCTGATTCGCGAATTGGCACGAGGGCTTGGCATTACGTTTGTTATGGTGACTCACGAATTGGCCAGCATTTATTCCGTAGCCGACCGGGTCATCGTGCTCGACCCGAAGATTCGTGGAATCGTCGCGGAAGGCGCGCCGTCCTGGTTGCGGGAACACGCGCCGCAGCCGTGGGTGCGGCAGTTTCTAAACCGGGAGGTGGCATGAGCGCCAAAACGCATCATTTTAGAATTGGCCTTTTTGTTCTGGCGGGAAGCCTTCTGTTGATCGGAGCGCTCTTTGCCCTGGGCTTGAAAGGCTATTTTGGCAAACGCGACCTGTTTGAAACCTGGGTCACGGGCAAAGTCGAAAACCTCTCTGTCGGCGCCCTCGTCACGCTGCGCGGAGTGACCATCGGTAAAGTCAGTTCCATCGAATTCATCGGGACAGAATACCCGGAGTACAAGGAACAATATGTTCTCATTCACTTTGAGGTTCCAAAGGGCACGGTTTGGAGCGCGAGGCCGGAACACGTCCAGCAAATCCTTGACATTCACATCGCCCAGGGGCTTCGCGCGCGCGTGCAGGGGCAGGGGTTTCTGGGCGCCAACATCCTCGCCCTTGAATATCTCGATCCCAAAGTGTATCCCGTCGAGCCGGTTCCCTGGACTCCGAAGCACTACTACATCCCCTCGGCGCCAAGCCAATTCAACCGCGTCCTGGCGTCCCTGGAGCAAAGCCTGCGTCATGCGGAGGAGCTCGATCTCGCGGGGCTGCTGGATCGAGCAAAAACGTTGGTTGACGCCGGGAATCGCCTGGCCGGGAACGTCAATCAGGTTGATTTCAAACAACTCGGTACGAATGCCGCTTCCCTGCTTGTCGAATTGCGCGAAGCCGCCCGCGGCCTTCAAGAAACACTCGCCGACGCGCAAAAGGCCATCAACGGCGCCGATTTGCCAGGTTTCAGTCGCAACACCGCCGCACTGGAGGCCAAACTTTCCAGCGCCGCGCTGGAATTGCGTCATGTTCTAGCCAGCGTGGACACAGGAGAACTGAACAGCGCTCTGGCTAATATTCGCGCCGCGGCCGATGGACTAATCGTCTTGCTCCACAATTTGGCACAGCGCCCCTCTTCGGTGTTGTTCAGCAAGCCCCCTAAACCCTCGTCCGAATTGGAAAAGCCGCCCAGAAAATGAGAAGCTTTGCGCCCATACTCGCTGTCGCGATTCTTTGTGGCTGCGCCGTCGGTCCCGAGTGGAAGCGACGGGTATTTGCGTTCTCCTTGCCTGGTGATCCGCCGATCACGAATGCACAAACGAGTATTGTTGCGCTAAGCCGCGTCTCCATTTCGCCACTTTTCCAAAGTCGGTCCTTTACCTACAGGACAGCCGAGAATTCTTACGAACAGGATCCTTACGCCGGCTTTCTAATCCCCCCCGAACGCGCCTTGGGGGAACCCATTCGCGCTTGGATACGCGCAAGCGGCGTCTTCGGGCGTGTCGTGAAGCCGGGCAGCGGCCTGACCCCTACCTTGGTTGCCGAGGTTTTCGTCAACCAACTCTACGGCGACTTTCGGAAGGCATCGCAGCCAGTCGGGACAATGGAGATTCACTTCATATTTTACGAGGTCAAGGATGGCGCCGCGGGACGCGTCATTCTGGACAAGGTCTGCGCCCGTGAGACGCCCCTGACCCGCAAAACGCCGGACGCTCTCATGGCCGCCTGGGACGCCGACCTGCGCGAAATCATGGAAGAGATCAATTCCGAGTATGCAAAGGCCAATCCGAATGACCGCTAAGTCAACAGCACGCAGAATTCCAATTGGTCGATCAGCAGACCCAGCCACATGAGCGAAACTCTTCCAGTGATCCATCTGGCACGGCACGGTGAAACCGCTTGGAGCCTGACGGGCCAGCATACGGGGCTTACCGATTTGCCGCTAACCGAGCGTGGCGAACGCAACGGCCGCCGGCTTGGGGAGCGGCTGGCCGGATTAACCTTCGCGAAGGTCTTTACGAGTCCATTGCAGCGCGCTGCTCGCACCTGTGAACTGGCCGGATTCGGGTCGGTGGCCGAAGTCGATCGCGACCTGGTCGAATGGGACTACGGCAAGTACGAAGGTCTTCGAACCGCAGAGATTCGTGCGAAGCATCCCGACTGGCAACTATTCCGCGATGGCTGCCCCGGCGGAGAATTGCCAGATCAAGTTGCCGCGCGGGCCGATCACGTTGTGAGTCGTGTGCGCGCTATCAAAGGCGATGTGTTGATATTTTCGAGCGCACATTTTCTACGTGTGCTCGCGGCCCGCTGGCTTGGGATCGAATCCGCGGCCGGGAGATTTTTCATGTTGGCCACAGCAAGCGTAAGTGTGCTCGGATACGAAAATAGCCTGTCCCAGCCGGTGGTCCGGTTGTGGAACGATACCCGCCACGTGGACGACTGAATCGAGGACCATGATGAACGTCCTGGTTATTGATATCGGCGGAACTCACGTGAAGGTCTTGGCCACGGGTCAAGACGTTCATCGAGAGTTTGATTCCGGATCGGCGCTTACACCAAGACGGATGGTTTCCGGGGTTCGGAAACTCACGGCGGATTGGAAGTATGACGCCGTCTCCGTCGGTTACCCTGGGCCGGTCCTCCGGGGTCGGCTCATCTCAGAACCGTGGAACCTGGGAAAAGGGTGGACGGGTTTCAACTTCGGAGCTGCATTCAAGCGTCCGGTGAAGGTCGTGAACGATGCCGCCATGCAGGCGTTGGGAAGCTACAAGCGGGGGAAGATGCTTTTTTTGGGCCTGGGAACCGGGCTTGGGTCCGCCCTGATCGTGGACGGCATCGTCGAGCCGATGGAGTTGGGCCACTTGCCGTACAGGAAGGCCACCTTCGAGGACTATGTTGGGATTCGCGGGCTCAAGAAGTATGGGAAGAAAAAATGGCGGAGTTATGTCGCGGACGTGGTCAAGCGCCTGGTTGCTGCCATCGAACCTGACGAAGTGGTGCTTGGGGGAGGCAACGTCAGGAAGTTGAAGGAGCTGCCTCGGGGTTGTCGAGCCGGCGGCAACGACAACGCATTTGTCGGAGGATTTCGCCTGTGGGAAAAAAGCGCTGCCGGAAAAACTCCCGCTCCTGGAAGACGGCGTCCGAAACAACGGGCCCGATCCGCCTCGGCCTCGCCAAAGCGGCGAAAGCTTCAGAAACCTGATCGGCCGCCATCGAGAAATGAAGGGGACATCATGAGAACTCTCGGTTTTGACAAACCTCTTTATATCCTGCCCTTCGACCATCGAGGCTCGTTCGTTACAAAAATGTTTGGCTGGCACGGCGCTTTGACACGGGAGCAGACCGCCGAAATCGCGGCGGCCAAACAGGTGATCTACGATGGGTTCAAAGCCGCAATCACTGCCGGCGTGCCCAGGCACAAGGCGGGCATCCTCGTGGACGAACAATTTGGCGCCGCGATTCTGCGCGACGCGGCCGCGAATGGTTTTGTGACCGCAGCCCCAGCCGAGAAGAGCGGACAGGATGAATTTGACTTTGAGTTCGGCGCAGATTTCGCCAAACACATCGAGCTTTTTCACCCGACTTTCTGCAAGGTGCTGGTTCGCTACAACCCGGACGGTGATGCGACGCTGAACCAGCGGCAGTCGGCGCGCCTGAAGCAATTGTCTGATTACCTTCGCGGCAACAGTCAGAGCCGCTTCATGTTTGAGTTGCTTGTGCCCGCGGAGAAGGCGCAACTCGACCGGCTCAGAGGGGACAGGAAGGTTTACGACCTGGAACTTCGTCCCAAGCTGGTGGTTCAGACGATCCAGCAATTGCAGGACGCGGGCGTCGAACCGGATGTCTGGAAGATCGAGGGACTCGATCGGCGTGCGGACTGCGAAGAGATCGTGTCGGCGGCGCGCCGCGACGGACGGGACAAAGTCAGCTGCATCATTCTTGGTCGTGGAGAAGACGACAAAAAAGTGCGCGAGTGGTTGACGACGGCGGCTGGGGCCGAAGGCTTCATCGGGTTCGCCGTGGGTCGGACGGATTTCTGGGACCCGCTCGTCAACTTTCTAGCCAGGAAGACAACGAGGGAAGCCGCCGTGGCGGAAATTGGCCGTCGCTGCCGGGAGTTCGTCGGCATTTTCGAGAAGGCCCAAGGAAACTAGCCAAAGACGCAATCTTGTTATGAAAACACATTCACCTGGGCAACTCGGAATGGTGGGGCTGGGCCGGATGGGCGCCAACATGGTTCGACGACTCATCAAGGCAGGCCATAGCTGCGCCGTCTTCGACAGAATTCCCAAAACGGTCCAGGACCTGGCCAATGAAGGGGCGATCGGTGCTTCCTCGTTCCCAGAACTGGTGAAGGAACTGGCTAAGCCGCGCGCTGTCTGGCTGATGGTTCCAGCGGCGGTCGTGGACGAGACCATTGCCGGCCTTCTGCCTTATCTCGAATCAGGCGATACGCTCATTGACGGCGGCAATTCCTATTACGTGGACGACATCCGGCGCGGAAAGGAACTCGCGGCGAAGGGGATTCACTATGTCGATGTCGGCACGAGCGGCGGCGTCTGGGGACTGGAGCGCGGCTACTGCATGATGATCGGCGGCGAGACAGTGGTCGTTCAGCGCCTGGATCCCATCTTTGCCACACTGGCGCCCGGCAGCGGCAATATCGCACGCACGCCGGGACGCGAGAATCTTGGCGGCACGGCCGAACAGGGCTACCTGCATTGCGGTCCGAATGGCGCCGGGCATTTCGTCAAAATGGTGCACAACGGGATCGAGTATGGAATCATGGCTGCGTATGCCGAAGGGTTGAGCATTCTGCGAGACGCCAACATCGGCAGGCACCGGCATGAGATTGACGCCGAAACGACGCCGTTGCGCGATCCCGAGCACTATCAATTCGACCTCAACCTTGGCGATGTCGCGGAGGTCTGGAGGCGCGGCAGTGTGATTGCCTCGTGGTTGCTCGACTTGACGGCTGACGCGTTGGCGAAGGATCCTCAGCTGTCGAAATTTACCGGCCGCGTTTCCGACTCGGGTGAGGGTCGCTGGACGATTAAAGCCGCCATTGATGAGGGCGTCCCGGTGCCGGTTTTGACCACGGCCCTATACGAGCGGTTCGCGTCGCGCGGGGAAGCGGATTTCCAGGACAAACTGCTTTCGGCGATGCGCTTTGGCTTCGGCGGACACCTGGAAAAACCAGTGAAGTAGGAACACGCATGCACGCAACCCATTCAGATGCGCTGGTCTTTTTCGGCGCCACGGGCGATCTGGCCTACAAAAAGATCTTCCCATCCCTCCATGCCATGTTGAAGCGCGGGAACCTCAACGTGCCTGTCATTGGCGTCGCCAAATCGGGCTGGGATCTGGGCCAACTCACGGCCCGCGCGAAGGATAGTCTCGAAAAGCATGGCGGCCTTGACTCCGCTGCATTCGAGAAATTGAGCGGCTTGTTGCGCTACGTCGATGGCGACTACAACGCCCCCGCCACATTCCAAGCCATCCTCCAGACGCTCGGGGCCGCTCGACGGCCGGCATTTTATCTTGCGATTCCGCCAGCGCTGTTCGGCACCGTAGTGGAGCAACTTGGAAAGTCCGGCTGCATCACGGAGGAGGCGCGCGTCATCGTGGAAAAGCCGTTCGGGACGGACCTCATCAGCGCGCAACGGCTCAACGGCATTTTGCTCGGCTGGTTCGACGAAAAAAGAATTTTCCGCATTGACCATTATCTCGGGAAGAGACCTGTGCACAATATGTTGTTCTTCCGCTTTGCCAACGCGCTGCTGGAACCTCTTTGGAACCGCCACAACGTGGAGAGCGTGCAAATCACCATGGCGGAAGAATTCGGCGTCCAGGGTCGCGCTGCTTTCTACGATCAGACGGGAACGGTTCGCGACGTGATGCAGAATCATCTGTTTCAGGTTCTGGCCAACCTGACCATGGAGCCGCCGGTCCGGACGGACAGTGAATCCATCCGCGACGAAAAGGTCAAAGTGTTGAAAGCCATGCAGCCGCTGGAGGCCAAGAACCTGGTTCGTGGGCAGTTCCGTGGCTATCGTAACGAGCCGGGTGTTGCCGCCGATTCCCGAACGGAGACCTTTGCAGCGTTAAAGCTGGAGATCAATTCCTGGCGCTGGCGTGGCGTTCCCTTCTACCTCCGGGCTGGAAAGTGTCTGCCCGTGACCTGCACGGAAATTGTGGTCCGTCTGCGTCAGCCACCGACAATGTACGAAGGCTTCGATTTGAAGGAAAACTATTGCCGATTGCGCATCAGTCCGAACGTCGCTTTTGCCATCGGCATGAACAGCGTCGCTGCAGCAGATGAAACGGTGAACGAACCCCTTGAGGTATCCTGGGGACACTGCCCGCGTGCGGAAGAACGGGATGCCTACGAACGCGTACTCACTGACGCGATGGCGGGAGACGCCACCCTCTTTGCCCGAGAGGACTATGTGGAAGAAGCTTGGCGGATCGTTGACCCGGTGTTGAAGGCCGGAACGCCGGTCTTTGAATACGAGCCGCACACCTGGGGACCAACTGAGGTCGAAAGGGTCACGCCGGTTGAAGGCTGGGAAAACCCCATGGTAAACGGCCACGAAATGAAAGGCAGCTTGTGCGCGTAGGAGCAACAGAACTGCGCCAGTGCAGTCGGCGCCATCGGCGGAGATTCAGAATTGGAAATGGGGTGCGAAAGCATTATGAACGACGAAAACAAAATCGAGCAACAACACTCTGGAAGACACAAATCAGGCGCTTTGTTGGCCGGTACTGCCGCGCCAGATTTCACGCTCCGGAGCACACCCGACCAAGCGGTTAACTTGAGCGACTTTCGCGGTCGGCCCGTGGTGCTGGCATTTTACCCGGCGGACTGGAGCCCAGTCTGCGGCGACCAGATGGCGCTCTACAACGAAATCCTTCCGGAGTTCCGGGAATTGGGAGCAGAAATCCTCGGCATCTCGGTGGATGGCGTCTGGTGTCACACAGCGTTCAGCCGCGACCGCAAGTTGCATTTTCCGCTCCTTGCTGACTTCGAGCCTAAGGGTGGGGTAGCGCGTCTTTACGGCGTGTATCGTGCGGACGAAGGGACTACCGAACGGGCTCTGTTCGTAATCGACTCACAAGGCGTCATTCACTGGAGCTATGTTTCGCCGGTCGGCGTGAATCCGGGCGCCGAAGGAATCCTGGCAGCGCTTGAGGAACTGCATAACAAGAAGGAGTCAAAGTGAAATCCGAGCACACGAACACCTCGACCGCCTCAAAACCTTTGCTGCCCCAGGCGAACCGCGATCACATTCAAGGGCCCATTGACGCGCCCAGCGCGCTCGTTGAATACGGCGATTACGAATGCCCTTACTGCGGCGAGGCTTATCCCATCATCAAGGCAATTCAGGAGCGGTTGGGGGATCGCCTGTGCTTTGTCTTTCGCAACTTTCCTTTGGTCAACGCGCATCCGCATGCACAACACGCAGCTGAAGCCGCTGAAGCTGCCGGCGCACAAGGCAAATTCTGGGAGATGCATGACCTCCTGTTCGAAAACCAGAACGCGCTTGATGATGAGGACCTCGCGCAATACGCCACGGCTCTGGGCCTCGACGGCCGTCGTTTGATCGGCGAAGTCGTGGCGGGCGCGCACACCGGGCGAGTGCGGGAGGATTTCCGGAGCGGAGCGCGAGGTGGCGTCAACGGCACGCCGACGTTCTTTATCAACGGCGTGCGCTATGACGGCGCGCCGAGTGTCAACGCCCTGCTTGTGGCGCTGACCCAACCCAATATCCGATGACGGAGTTCGCGGCTCGGTCGCAGTTACAAATCATGCTCCATGAATGAAACCCTTGAGTTTGTCGTTCGACATGGCGCCGCACTTCTATTCGCGGCAGTATTCGTCGAGCAGTTGGGAGTTCCGCTGCCGGCCGCGCCATGGTTATTGGCCGCAGGCGCTTTGGCTGTTACTGGGAAGATCAATTGGCTCACGGCGCTCGCCGCCGCCACCTTCGGCTCACTGCTTGCCGATATAATTTGGTTCTATTTGGGACGATACCGCGGTCAGCGCATGGTAAATCTTCTCTGCCGTCTCTCCCTGGAGCCGGACTCGTGCGTTCGTCGGACGCAAGATGTCTTCACGCGATACGGGATGCGAGGCGTCGTGGCGGCGAAATTCATTCCGGGCTTGAGCACCCTGGCGCCACCGCTGGCGGGCAGCTCTGGTGTAAGTGCCTCTCGTTTCTTCTTCTTCGATGGATTGGGTTCTTTGCTATATGCCGGGTGCTTTATTCTTTTAGGCGTTCTGTTCAGTCGCCAGTTGGAACAAGTCATTGATGCGCTCGCCGGTCTCGGGAGCGGTGCGTTGGGAGTGGTCTTCGGGTTCATGTCGCTTTACATCGGTTACAAGTATTTTCAGCGGCGGAGGTTGTTGAACGAACTGCGGATGGCGCGGATTACTGTGGACGAGCTGCATCGAATGCTGGAGACGGGGGAGAATCCAATCATTCTGGACATGCGGTCTCAGGCTGCACTCGAGGAGGACCCCGTGCTGATTCGCGGCGCACTGCACATGACCATGGAGGAGGTGGAGCTTCGTCATCAGGAGATTCCACGCGACCGTGAGATCGTTCTCTACTGTTCGTGCCCGAATGAGGTAAGCAGCGCGCGCGCGGCGTTGTTGTTGCGCCGAAGAGGTATCTTGCGCGTTCGACCCCTGCTGGGAGGCTTCGACGCCTGGCGAGAGCGCAATTACCCGACGGAGCTGCGCGTCGTAGCGACGAGCCGCCCGTACACCGAATCGGCGAAAGAGGAACCCCAGGCACAACAATAAAATACGAGTCAAGAAATTATGGCTAAACCAGTGATTTGGACGGTGGACGATGAACCCGACGTGCTGCGGGCAGTAGAGCGCGATCTGCGCCGGCATTACGGTGATCGTTACAAAGTGATCTCTGCGGATTCCGGCGTTTCCGCCCTCGAAGCGACAAAGCAGTTGAAGCTCCGGAACGAGCCTGTGGCGCTCTTCCTCGTCGATCAACGAATGCCGCGCATGTCCGGAGTGGAGTTCCTGGAGAAGGCGATCGAGCTTTACCCGGATGCCAAACGCGCGCTGTTGACCGCTTACGCCGATACGGACGCAGCTATCCGTGCCATCAATAACGTCCACATCGATCACTACCTGATGAAGCCATGGGACCCTCCCGAAGAGCGGCTTTATGGGGTCGTGGATGATATGCTCGATGACTGGCAGGCTTCTTACCATCCCATTTTCGAGGGCGTGCGCATCATCGGGACCCAGTGGTCATCTCGTTCCAGCGAAGTGCGCGATTTTCTCGGTCGCAATTTCGTGCCCCATCAATGGCTCAATGTCGAATCCGATGAGGCGGCGAAGCAACTCCTGGCCACCACCGGAGCCGATGCTTCGTCGCTGCCTCTGGTGGTATTCCCTGACGGTTCCTTTCTTGGCAACCCACCGACTTCGGAGGTCGCTCGCAAGCTGGGCCTGAAGACAAAAGCGGAGTCTCCGTTTTACGATTTGGTCGTGGTCGGAGCTGGTCCGGCTGGGCTGGCCGCGGCAGTTTATGGTGCTGCCGATGGTCTGCACACGCTGCTTATTGAACGAGAGGCTCCCGGTGGACAGGCCGGTCGGAGTTCTCGCATTGAAAACTACCTCGGGTTTCCAATGGGGCTCAGCGGCAATGATCTTGCCCGGCGCGCTGTCGCCCAGGCCCGGCGCTTTGGGGTGGAGATTCTGACGCCTCAGGAGGTCAGCGCTGTGCGTGTCGAAGGTCCGGCCCGCGTGCTGAAACTTGCGGATGGAGTGGAGGTTGGCTGCCGGGCGCTGCTGATTGCGACGGGAATCGCCTTCAGGAAGCTTGACGTGCCGGGACTGGACCGGTTGACCGGCGCCGGGGTGTACTATTATGCGCCGATGTCCGAAGCATTTTCCTACCGAGACGGCGATATCTATATCGTCGGCGGAGCAAACTCGGCGGGCCAGGCTGCCATGTATTTCTCCAAATTCGCCCGTCACGTTACCATGCTGGTGCGCGGCAACTCTTTATCCGACACGATGTCGCAATACCTGGAAAACCAGATCGGCGCGACGAAGAATATCGAGGTGAAACTCAACTCCAGTGTCATCGCGGTCGAAGGCGTGGACCGTTGTGAGAGGATCACCATTCAGAACAACAAAACTTGTGCAACGGAAACTGTGCCCGCCAGTGCGCTGCTGATTTACGCGGGCGCCGTTCCCCGGACCGATTGGCTCACTGGGGTGGTTGAGCGCGATGCGCAAGGTTACCTCATTTCAGGTCAACACCTGATGCTTGAAGGCAAGCGTCCGACTGGCTGGACCGTGGACCGCGATCCGTTCTATCTGGAGACCAGCGTTCCAGGCATCTTCGTAGCGGGCGATGTCCGTCATCGATCAGCCAAAGGCGTCACGTCCGGTGTAGGCGAAGGCGCCATGGCCGTGAAACTGGTCCACCAGTACCTCGGCCTCCTGTAACCATGAACCCGCGCGAACTCGAGGAAGTCCGTTCAACACCGCTTTTCGCCAGGCTAACCGACGAGCAATTGGGCTGCCTCGATCCTGGAGAAGTAATCGAAGCCCCTGTCGGAACGCTGCTGGCGTCCGAAGGTGAGCGAACTGGTTTTTTCCATCTGCTCCTCGAAGGCGAGGTTCGCGCCACGCGCACATATGATCGCCAGTCGATCCTTTTGGGCATCAACAAACCCGGAAACTGCCTTGGCGAAACCATGCTGCTGTTGGACATACCCTGGGTCGCCACATGCCGTGTCTCCAAAACGGCTCGATTGTTCCGGCTCAATGAAGAGAACTTCTGGCGCATGCTCATCACCTGCCAAACCGTCGCACGCGAGATCTTTCGCTCCGCTGCGAACCGGATGCGTAACCTTGAAGGCTATTCGCAGCAGCGGGAAAAACTCATTTCCCTCGGCACCATGGCGGCGGGTTTGGCTCACGAACTGAACAATCCAGCGGCCGCGGCGCAGCGCGCCGCTGCGCACCTGCATCAGACCACCGACAGAGTACAATCATATCTCTGCCAGCTCAGCAAAACCCTTGAACCCGAGCATTGGCAACATCTCTTGAATGCTGCGCAAGAAGCTTCAGCGCAGAATCCTCCCGAACTTGATCATCTTGCGCGCAGTGACCGCGCGGAAGCCATCGCCAACTGGCTCGACACTCAAGGCGCCGCCGCTGCCTGGGACCTGGCCCCTACTTTTGTAAATGCCGGGTTGGACTTGGCCTGGCTGGACAATTTGGCCGCCAAGCTCCCGCCGGCAACCCATGCCGATGCTTTCAGCTGGCTCGAAGCGCGGCTGAATCTGAAATCGCTCGTCAGCCAGGTGGAACAGAGCACCGGACGCATCGAGAAATTAGTCAAGGCCGTCAAATCCTATTCTTATATGGACCAGTCCCCCATGCAGGAGGTGGACATCCATGAAGGCATCGAGAGCACCTTGACCATGCTGGGGCACAAATTGAAAAACGTGACGCTCGTTCGGGACTTCGATCGCTCCCTGCCGCGTATCATGGCTTACGGCAGCGAACTCAACCAGGTTTGGACCAACCTGATCGATAACGCGATTCATGCCATCAATGGCACCGGGAAGATCTGCATTGGCACTTCGCTGGAAGACAATCAACTGGTCGTCGAAATCGTCGATGCCGGCCCCGGCATTCCTCCTGAGGTGCAGGCGCACATGTTCGAACCTTTTTTCACCACGAAATCCGTCGGCACTGGCACCGGACTTGGCCTCATCATCAGCAACCGCATTATCGGCGACCGTCATGGAGGTGAAATCGAATTTGAGTCCCGGCCTGGCGAAACCCGTTTCAAAGTCCGGCTTCCCATCCATCGCACGCAACCCTCTTCACCATGAGCGATGCTCTGTTATTGTCGTCGTGAGTGCTGGAGCAAGAAACGTCTCCACCAACGTGTTGCTGCGCTGGATCCGCAACTTCGCACTCGAGATGAACTGGCTGCCCTGTCCGCTCATCCCAAAGCGACTGTGGCCGAAGGTCGAATTCGCCGTGAAGCGAGCGATCACGCACACGAGCACAAGCATTCATTTCTTTCGGGCCGCGACAAAGCGGCTTTACCGTCAAGGATAAGCCAGTCGAAAAAAGACGTTTGTGCGGGAGAGGTCGATTGGGATGGACATCCGGTTCGTGGAGGGCGAACCGGGAACGGTGAACCACATGCCGGGCGCGGCGATGTTGACAGAGTTCGATTCCAGCCGAGTACCGACGTAGTCTAAGGGCCAGGAGATCGTGACGGTGTTGCCCGAGCGCACGGTGGACATGCTGGTGGACACGGTCGGCGGCGGTGGCTGATTGGTGGCGAGGTGCGAAATCTCCGTGACAGTCAGGGCGTAGTTGTAAATGAACAGCTCGTCCAATCGGCCATCGAAAAGCGGGTCAGCTTCAAATTGGCTTTCACCCAGATAATTGAGCGCAGGATTGAAGCTGGCGGGTGCGATGGTGATGGCGCCATTCGTCGCGAGGACGCCGTTAGTGTAAAGTAGCCCCATGTTGCCGTTTCGCGTGATGGCGACGTGCATCCAATTGCCAATCGGCGGCGCGGCGGTGCGCAAGGTTTGTTCACCACCCGGGCCGCTGGTCGTGATTGAGAAACGCATCGTGCCGCTGGAGGATGCAGGTGTGAGGAACATGTATTGCGTGGTGTCGTTGCCGAAATCGAAGATGCGCTGAAACGCCGCCCCACCGTCCCAATTCACCCACACGGCGATGGTGAAGTTCGTTACGGACGCGAGCATGTTCGCCGGCAGCATGGTGTATCGACTCGTGCCGTTCAGTTCGTATGCCGAGCCGTATTTGCCGCCCGGGAATATCATCGAGCCCGCGGTCGCAATCGGATGGTTGGCGTTGCCGGAGCTGTCATTCAGATTTCCATCGAAGGTGTAGCGTGACACGAGAGTTGGGCCGGCGCTTGGCGTCGCGCTCACCTGGGTGGAGTTGGTGGAAGTGTTCAGGGAACGGTCCACTGCCTTCACGACGTAGTGGTACGTTCGCGGCCGGTTGGCCGACTTGTCGGTAAAGGCGTTGTGGGTCAAGCCACGCGCCACAATTTCGTAAGGGCTGCCGGAATTGGTTCCACGCAACACGGTGTAAGTCGCGAAGTCCGGCTCAGTGTTCGCGTTCCAGTTCAATTGCACCGAGAGCGCGTTCGAGGTGGCCACGACGCCGGTCGGCGCGTCGGGCGCCACGAATTCGATCGCTGCGCCCACGGGCAGCAATCGCCATTGCTGGTTCATCTGGCCGTTGCCGACCCATTGAAAGATGTTCGCGCCATTCGCAGTGGACGCGGCCGCCACATCGAGATATTTGCCGCTCCAGCGGCTCCGGATGTAGAACCAGCCGTTGCTGACATATTCGAAGAACCAGTGTTGGTTCAGGCCCTGGAGGTTTTCCCATTGCTGCACGTTGCCGCCGTCGGAGTAGGAAAAGGCGTTCACGTCGGCAGACTTGCCACTGTGGGCAGCCGTGATCGCGTGATAGCTCTGGATGCCTTCATCCACCAATCAAGGCACTCGGTTTCCGAATTGCGCCAAATAAGCCGGCGAGGCGACGGCTCGTGAAATCCAGCGCCGCTACTCGTGTTCGCCAAATTGTTACCTAAACGTTGACCTCCCGCCGTTGTCACGATCACCGGACTGCATATAATCGAGGCATTCCAAACCATGACGATGCGTCACCCTTACAACCGGGCTGCCCCGCATCGTAATCCATCCTCCCGACCATGAATCGAGTTCTACTGCTGCTTGTCGCCTGGCTCGCCTTGCTTGGCCCCAGAATCAGCGTCGCCCAGCCGGCCAACAACCATTTCACAAACGCGTGGTTGCTGACGGGCACTGCGGCAATGACCAACGGCAACACGTCACAGCCATCCAACGCGACCAAAGAGCCGGGCGAGCCCAACCATGCCGGGTTCGTTGGCGGGCGCTCAGTGTGGTTTTCCTGGACGGCGCCGACCAGCGGGCCTGTGCGTATCAGCACGGCGGGCAGCGCGTTCAACACTTTGCTCGGGGTCTATACCGGCGCAGCGGTCAACGCGCTGAATCAAGTGGCGGCGAACGACAACTTCCCAGGCCAGGGAAACACGAGCCGCGTGGACTTCAACGCGCAGCAGGGAACCAGTTATTGGATTGCCGTCGATGGCAGGAGCAATGGCGGCGGAGCCGCAACATCGGGAGCCTACACGCTATCGTTGCTGATGCCCGGCTCGACCGTTATCACCTCACCCACTAATGGCAGTCTCATTATCGCTGGAACGCCGATTCCGATTTCGGGTCAAGCCAGCACCCCGAATCCACCTATCACGCGGGTGGATTTTTACCGCGCGGGAAGCCCGTTTGCATCGTTTACGGAGGAGCCGTTCACCGTTGTGTTGACTAATGTGCCATTGGGCACGAACACGTTTGCCGCTGTGGCCGTGGACGGCGCTGGCCTGAGTTGGACATCCGCCGTCGTGACCGTCGTCGTGCTGAGCCCCGGTGTTACCCTCACAACCCCGGCCAGCGGCGCCGTGTTCTTGCATACGAATCCTATCACGGTGGTTGCGACGACGCTGCTTCCGACAGGATCGATCACCAACGTGGAGTTCTTTGCCGATGGGGTCGAATTCGCCGCAAGCGCACTGACGCCCTTCAGCGTTGTCTGGAGCAACGGAACGCCGGGCGTCCATCGGTTGACCGCGGTTGGGCACGGCGACGATGGGAACGCTTACGTCTCGGCACCTGTTCTCATTGCCGTGGCTGACACGCTTGTTCGGACGAACGCCGTCTGGAGCTATCTGGACAACGGTTCTGATCAAGGGATGAACTGGGTGGCAGCCGGTTTTGACGACAGCGCGTGGCCCAATGGACCAGCGCAACTCGGGTACGGCGATGGAGATGAGGCGACTGTGGTGAGCTTCGGCACGAACGTCAACGCGAAGTTCACAACCACCTACTTCCGACACTCCTTCCCTGTTGCCAATCCAACTGCGTACACAAATCTGACCATCCGCATCCGGCGCGATGACGGCGCGGTGGTCTATTGCAATGGAATCGAGGCGGGGCGTTTCAACATGCCGACAGGTGCCATCACCTACGCGACCTTTGCTGCTACGGTTTCATCGGACGATGGAGGGACATTCTTCGCGGCAAGCATCAGCCCGCTGCTTCTGGTCACAGGCAGCAATGTCCTCGCCGTGGAGATTCATCAATCTGATCTGAGCAGTTCCGACATCAGCTTTGAACTTGAACTGCTCGGCGTGCCGGCCATTCCTCGGGAAGCCGCGCCGCAGGTGCTGGCGGTGCTGCCGACGCCGGGTGAAGTGTTCTACCTCACGAATGTCACCGTCACGTTCACCGAACCCGTCAGTGGCGTTGACGCTGGCGATTTGCTGGTAAACGGCACGCCGGCCAGCAGGGCAACTAGCGCGGATAACACGGCCTTCACGTTCAGTTTCGATCGGCCGGCATTCGGTCTCGTCGCCTTTACCTGGGCCGCCGAGCACGGGATCACTGATCTCGACGTGGTGCCGAATCCGTTCGATGAAAATGCGCCCGGCTCGACGTTTCAGTTCACGTTGCTCAATCCAAGCGCGCCCACTATCGCCTCCCAATCACCGCCCGCAGGCATCATCGTGGCCAACCTCACGCAAATCACGGTTACGTTCAGCGAAGCCGTGACGAATGTGGACGCGGCGGATTTGCTCATCAACGGAACCCCGGCGGCCGGTGTCGCCGGCGATGGTGCGGTGTATACGTTTGCGTTTGCCCAACCGCCCTACGGTGCGCTCTCGATTACGTGGGCCACCAACCACGGCATTCAAGATTTGGAATTGCCTCCCAGCAATTTTGATCCAACGCGACCCGACGCCACCTGGAGCTACGTCCACGTTGACCCTGTGCCAACCGTGGTTCTCACCAGCCCTATGGACGGTGCGGTATTTGTGACGCCCACGAACGTCATCCTCCAGGCCCTGGCCAGCGACAACGACGGCGTCATCACGCGCGTCGTATTTTTTTCGGAGACGAACGCGCTCGGCACGGACACGAACGCGCCGTTCACGTTCACCTGGATTAACGCGCCTCCGGGCAATTATTCCCTTTCCGCCGTGGCGACGGACGACAGCGGAATTTCCGTCACGTCCGCCCCGGTGAGCATCACCGTAAACTTTGGCGCAGCCGCGCTCATTGTTTCCGGTTCGAGTTGGAAGTATCTCGACGACGGAACGGACCAGAGCAACGCCTGGCGTGAAGTAGCATTCGACGATTCAGCGTGGGCATCCGGTCCATCCGAACTGGGTTACGGCGATGCGAGCGACGGACGGCCCGAAGCGACAGTCGTCAGTTTCGGGCCAAATCCAAACAGCAAGTATATTACGACCTACTTCCGCCACGTTTTCACGGTTGCAGAGGTTGGTGGCGTCACAAACCTCACGGCCCGTCTCCGCCGAGACGACGGTGCCGTGGTCTATCTGAACGGGGCTGAACTGTTCCGCGACAATATGCCAACGGGCGACGTGAGCTACGTCACTCTCGCGGCGACGAACGTGCTCGGCCCGGATGAGCATCGTTGGTTCCCATGGGGTGTCGATCCGGCGCGACTCGTGCCGGGAACCAACTTCATCGCCGTCGAGATGCATCAAGCTGCGGGAACCAGCGCCGACCTGAGCTTTGATTTCGAACTACTGGTTAACCTTCCACCCGAGCCGCCAACGGTCGCGCTCATCAATCCAACGAACAACGCCACCTTTCAGACTCCGTTGACCCTCACCTTGCTGGCTGCCGCCGCGGATAATGATGGCAGCATCGCGCGCGTGGAATTCTTCGCCGGCACCAACAGTCTCGGCGAAGCTCTGGCACCGCCATTCAGCGCATTCTGGACGAATCCGCCTGTGGGCACCCACACCCTGCTGGCGATTGCCACGGACAGCAGCGGGTTGATGGGCACGTCTGCGCCGGTCAACATCACCCTCGTGCCCGGCCCCGCGACACTCGTCGCGACGGGTGCGGTGTGGCGTTATCTGGACAATGGAAGTGATCAGGGCGTGGCCTGGCGCGAGTTATCCTTCGATGACTCAGGGTGGAGTTCAGGCCCTGCGCAACTCGGTTATGGCGACGGCGATGAAGCGACCGTAGTGAGCTTCGGTCCCGACCCCATGAACAAATTCATCACGACCTATTTCCGGCACAAATTCTTCATCGAAGATCCGGCGGTTTGGGTCAGCCTGACGCTCGACCTGCTCCGCGACGATGGCGCTGTGGTTTATTTGAACGGCCTCGAAGTTCATCGGAACAACATGCCCGCGGGAGCAATCGGCTATCAGACGCCGGCGTTCAACGGAAGCGCGGCCGAAACCACCTTCTTGCGCACCATCCTGTCACCCTCGGATCTTGTCGCCGGCACGAACGTCGTTGCCGTGGAGATGCATCAGGACAGCCCGACGAGCTCCGACATCAGCTTCGACCTGCGACTGCTGGGCGTTCCTGCCGGTCTTCCGCTGGCGCTGACACGCGGACCGTATCTCCAAGTCGGCACGCCCACCGGAGGCATCGTGCGTTGGCGCACTGACATTGCGGCCGACGGTGTGGTCTTCTACGGCACCGATCCCACAAATTTGAACAACGTCGCGTTACAATCGACGCTGACCAACGAGCACGTCGTGCAACTCAGCAGTCTGATTCCCGGCACGAAGTACTATTATTCGATCGGGAGTTCGGCACGGACGCTCGCCGGCGGGCAGGATTACTGGTTCGTCACCTCGCCGGAGCCAGGCACACCCAAGCCGACACGCCTTTGGGTGCTGGGCGACCCCGGTACGGCGGGCAACGGCTCGGCCGCCCGCCAAATCAGCACGCGCGACGCCTTTTACAACTTCTCCGCCACCAACGGTGCAGCCGACTTGTGGTTTATGCTTGGCGACAACGCCTATGACACTGGCCTGGACTCCGAGTACCAGCGGGCTGTGTTCGACCTATATCCGGCCACGTTGCGGAATCTTTTCCTTTGGACCGCCCTCGGCAACCACGAGACGGGCCAATCCACGACCGCCACCACCTTTCCGTATCTCGATATTTTCACACTGCCGCAAAACGGCGAGGCCGGCGGCGTCGCGTCGGGCACGGAGAAGTACTACTCGTTTGACTACGCTAACATCCACTTTGTGTGCCTCGACTCAATGACCAGCGGGCGCAGCGGGACCTCGCCGATGGCGCAGTGGCTGCAAGATGATCTGACCACCACCACACAGCAATGGGTCATCGCCTTCTTCCATCATCCCCCGTACACGAAAGGCAATCACGACTCCGACGCGGAGAGCGATCTGATTCAGATCCGCCAGAACATCATCCCTATCCTCGAAGCCGGCGGGGTCGATCTGGTGCTCAACGGTCACAGCCATGCCTGGGAACGATCCTATTTGCTGGATGGCCATTACGGCTTCTCGAGCACGCTCACCGAATCGATGAAGCTCGATGGCGGTGATGGGCGCGCAGACGGCACAGGCTCGTATCGTAAGAACGCAGAAGGCCGCGGGGTGGTCTACAACGTGGCCGGTAGCGCCGGCCAGGCGACCGGCGGCTCGTTGAACCATCCGGCTCATTTTCTCTCGTTGAACGAACTGGGGACCTTGGTGATTGACGTGAACAGCAACCGCCTTGATGCCCTGTTCTTGAACTCCAGCGGTGTCGTCCGCGACCGTTACGCACTCGTCAAACCGTTGCCTGCGCCGCCGGCCAACCTCATCGCGCGCACCGTCAGTGAAACCGCCATCGCTCTCAGTTGGATGGATGCGACGGCCACTGAACTCGGCTTCATCGTGGAGCGGTCTCTCGACGGCACGAACTTCACGCAGATGGCTGCCTTGCCCGCCAATACAACCAACCTGCTGGATGTGCCGCTGCCTATCGGCGTGACGTTTTTCTACCGCGTTCTCGCGTTCAGTCCGTCCGGCCAGTCTGACTTCTCGAACATTGCCAGCGCCACAACGGGTTCCGGCGGACTGATTCCTGTTGCGCCCTCCAGCCTCGCCGCCGCGTCGGACAACGGGATCGTACACTATCGCAGCCAGATTATCTTGCGCTGGCGCGACAATTCGACGAACGAGACCGGCTTTCAGATCGAGCGCTCCAACGACGGGGAGTTCTACGAGAGCATCGCCACAGTCGGCGCAAACGCCAATCATTACGCGGACCACGGATTGGAGACGGCCACGGCCTACTTCTACCGCGTTCGCAGCATCAACGCCGCCGGCGCGTCCCCACCGTCAAATCTCGCCGCGGACATCACACATCCCCAGCTCCAGATCGTGGCCGTCGGTGCCACCGTGACGTTCCACGGTGGGGTCGAGGGCGCACCGCCCGTGCGTTACCAGTGGCGCTATCGGGGCGCTCCTATTAGCGGGGAAACCAACGAGAGCCTCACGCTGGTCAATGTCCAGCCATTCGACGAAGGCGCGTACAGCGTGGTCGTCACCGACGCAGGCAGCCGTGTGGTGAGCAATCCCGCGATGCTCTTTGTGCTTGCCCCGCCGTACATCGTCGAACATCCGGTGAGCCGAACCAACACGGTGGGATCGACAACCCTCTTTACCGTCATCGCGGGCGGCATCGAACCGCTCACCTATCAGTGGCGCAAGAATGGAGTGGACCTTCCCGGCGCCGAATCGCCAACGCTCATGTTGACCAACATCCAGCCCTCCGATGCCGGCAGTTACACGGTCGAAGTCGGGAACGACTTCGGTGCGGCCATCAGCTTTCCTGCGTGGTTAAGCATTAACAGGCCGCCGGTCGCGGCGCCGGACAACGTGGCGCGCTTGGCCGACGAAGCCGTCAACGTTGAAATCGCTCGCCTTCTCGCCAATGACGGCGACCCCGATGGAGATCTCATCGCCCTGGTTTCCATCAGTGAGGAAACGATGCACGGCGGCACAACCGAGGTGACGGGTCGATACATCCTTTACACGCCCCTCTCCGGCTTTAATGGCGAGGATAGTTTCACCTACACGCTGGGCGACGGCCGCGGAGGATTCGCAATCGGCGTGGTCAACGTGGTCGTGTCCGACAACACTCCACCGCAACTCGCTCTCATCCCTGACTATTTCGTCAATGTGCTGGAACTGCTCGTCATCACGAACGCCGCGGTCGACGCTGAAACGCCGCACCAACTTACGGCCAGCCTCGGCTTTGGTGCGCCGGCCAACGCGCGGGTCCATCCAGCGACTGGCCGGTTCGCCTGGAGTCCGACCCGCGAACAAGCGCCGAGCACCAATCGCATCACGTTCATAATGACCGACGCCGGCACGCCGCCCCTGCAGGACGCGAGGCCGTTCACCGTGATCGTAAACGACTACTACGAATTGACCTTGGGCTCGGCTGCGCTCCGCGCTGGCCAGCCGGGGAGTGTGCCCATCGAACTTTTCTCCAGCGCCGGACTCGAACGCTTGCGTTGCACAGTGCAGTTGCCCGAAGGCCGCCTTGGCGGCTTGAGCCTTCAGGCGCTCGACCCCAAGGTCGCTTCTGCCGCGCTTTCCGGGTTCGATGGCGGCGGTGTCGTCCTCGATTTTGTGGCACTGCCGGGCGAGTCTTTCCGGGCCACGCAGACCTTGGCTCGACTCCATTTCAGCGCGCCCGCGGGGCAGGAATCAGGCTTCGTCCCACTGGTCATCGGCGACGCCGAGTGCATAACGGAAGATGCAGGCAAAGCTCCCTCGTCTCTTTTGAACTCAGGCCGCGTTGTCATCATCGGTGACAGACCTTTACTGGAAGCAGGGAGCGACTCCAATGGAAGCCGCACTCTCACGCTCTACGATCAGCCGGGGCAAACCGTGACGATCGAGCGCTCTTTCAGCCTCGGCCAGGACTCTCCTTGGACGTTGTGGCGGACGGTCACAATGACTGATTTGGAACATGTGCTCGCGGCAGACGACGCCGGAGGGCAAACGATCTACTACCGCGCACGTCGGTGACCGGCGGCCGAAGCTTGGCGCCAGGGCAGGAATCTGTTCGCTCGACCTGCGCACGGCACGCAGCAGGCTCATGTGTCGCCTCGATGAATCCCGGGGGCGAGGCAAACTTCACCCAAACGTAACTTGTTCCTTGAACGGCCTCTGGCGCACAGTCGGGTTCTGAACCACCGCTCGGTTTGGCCCGTAGACCGGGATCACGCGCATGAAGTTTTTCTGTCGATGGCTGGTCACTTCCCTGCTCTGTTTGCTGGCGTATGAAGTCACAGCCACCTCACCGCCACAATGGATCTGGGCAAAACCGCTCCCTGAAAGCGCGCTGGCGACGGACCCGGCGAGAAATGTTTTCCTGGCCGGGCAATTCACCGGCACACTCGCGCTGGGAACCACCAATCTGACGGCGACGGGAGTCGGCGATGTGTTTCTGATCAAGGCAGACCCGGCCGGCACGGTGTTGTGGGCACGGCAAGCTAGCGGCGATGCCAAGCCGCTCGATGTGACGATTGATTCCGCGGGAAACATTTTCGCAGCAGGCTATTTTCAGGACGTTCTCAACTTCGGCACGACCAACGTGGACAGCGGTTACTTCACCTGGATGGCCGGGTTCGTGGCCCGATACGACAGCAATGGGAATCTTTTGTGGGTCCGAACGAGTGGAGCGTTTGAATCCGGTCACACCCTCTGCCACGGCATCGCCGTGGACCAGAACACGAATGTCATTGCCGTGGGCCACATGCGCCCCGGGATTTCATTTGGCGGAACGCAATTCGACGGCTACGACGATGCGTTCCTCGTGAAGTTCAATCGGTCCGGGACCGTGCTTTGGCGGCAAAAAATCGGCGGCATCTACACCAACACCTGGAACTGGCATGTCGCGTCGGACGTCGCTCTCGACGCAGCGGGAAATATCCACATCACAGGCGCGTTTTCCCACAATGCCCGCTTCGGCGCGGTCGAACTCGCCAGCGGGGGCAACACGGACATTTTCGTCGCGAAGTATTCTTCCGCTGGCGCACTGCTTTGGGTCCGCCAGGCCGGTTCGGCCATTGACGAGCGCGATGAGGATGCCCCGCTCGACATCGGTCGGAGCATCGCCGTGGACAGCGACGGCGGCGTTTATGTCACTGGTTCGTTTGACTATCCGGGCGCAACGTTTGGCACCACCAATTTGGCCTCGGCCGGTTTGGAGGGCGGAGAATTCCTGGCCAAGTACGACGCGAATGGAACCCTCCTCTGGGTGAAGCAGGGTGACAGCAGCGCTCAGGTGGGCTGGAGAGTGCAACTGGACCGGGGAGGCGACGTGTACGCGGTCGCACGGGAATTGAGCCCGACTTTTGCCAGCAAATGGGATCCCCACGGGAACCTCCACTGGACGCAAGGCAGCAGCCCTGCCTCGGTGGGATTGGTTTCCAGCTGCACCGTGGGAACTGACGGTTATGAGTACATCAGCGGCACCTATCCGCGCCTTGCCGAGTTTGGAAACACGTCTTTAACGAACAGATTCGGCACTTTCGTCGCAAAGCTCGACCGCAACTTTCCGCGTCTGAACATCAAGCCTGCGTCTAACACAATCGTTTTGTCCTGGCCGGCCGGCGCAACAGAGTTCGAATTGCAGCAAGCCCTCGGCTTGGTTCCTTCGGCATGGCAGCCCGCGGGCGCAACAAGTATTGTGAACGGTTCAGTGCGAACCACTACGGTCGGCCGCACGAACGCGAGTCAGTTTTTCCGGTTGAAAAGTCTCACTCCTTAGTTGGCCGTACTGTTTGGCGGCTTATGGACGCCGATGGCCCAATCCCCGATCCGCAAAAAACTTCGCGTCGCGGCTCGAGTCCGCTAGAATTCATTCATGACGACTCGACGCTCGGCCTTGCTGTGTCTTGGATTGGCAGCGTTGTTGGTCGGTTGCGCACATCAGGACGTACCGCGCGGGCATTCGTTGGTGGAAACCAGCCCAAAGCTGGAAATCCTGAACCAACAAATCAAACTCAACCCCAACGACGCACAGGCACTTTCAAATCGCGGCTACACGCTGGCGTTGCTCGGACGCAGAGAGGATGCACGGGTGGATTTAAGGAAGGCCGTCGCTCTGAAGGACAACGCGCCGATGCACAACCGCGTGGGCTGGGCTTACTTCAACAACGGTGACCACGCTGAAGCAGTGCGGGAGTTCGAAACGGCCGCGAAGCAGAGCAATTTCAAGGCGCACTACGATTACTACTCGCTCGTGCTCGGCTATTGGGGCACGGGCGATACGAAACGGGCGCTGGAGAACTATCAACTCGCCGTCGAGCGCGACCCACGCTTCGGCGAATACAAGACACTGAACGAGCGCACCAGCGAATGGACGCCGCTGGAACGACGCGCCATGCACGAAACCTACGTGCTGTGGAGCAAGGCTTGGAGACCATGAGCGCTCGTTTTCGCATCCTGCTCACACTGCCGGCTGCGCTCGCCTGCCTCGGGGCGGCCGAGACGAACGCACCCCCAACGTATCGCGACATCGATGGCCCGCCGCACCATTACCGCACGCGCACGCCCCGCGACCGCTTCACGCGCGCGATGGACACGATTGAACAGGATCCGCGTCTGGATCGTTCAAGCGAGAAGGCGTTCCTCGTCAGCTTCCTGAAAATCCTCGGCGTGCCGTCCTCCTCGCAGATGCTGGTCTTCTCGACCACGAGCCTGCAACTCCGGTTCATCTCGCCGTCGAATCCGCGCGCGATTTATTTCACCGAGGACATTTATGTCGGCTACATCCCGGGCGGACGCATCGAGGTGGTGGCGCTCGATCCGGAGCTGGGCGCGATTTTCTACATCTTCGACATTCCGCGCGAGAAGGGAGCCATCCGTTTCGAGCGTTCGGAGCGTTGCATGAATTGCCACGTGAGCGAGGACACCGGGCATGTGCCGGGACTGGTGACCAAATCGGTCGTGCCTGGCCCGGGCGGCGGGAGTTTGGACGCCTTTCGCGGCGGGCAGAGCGGGCACGGGATTCCCTTTTCGGACCGCTTCGGCGGTTGGCATGTCACGGGCAAACACGGCATCACAAACCATTGGGGCAATCTCACGGGGCGCTACGTGGCGGGCGACATCAAGACGTTTCCCAATCCGCCCGGCGAACGCTTTCAATGGACGAAGTATCCTGTCGAGACGAGCGACATCCTCGCGCACCTGCTGCATGAACATCAGTCAGGCTTCGTCAATCGCGTGGTGGAAGCGGGCTATCGTGCGCGCGCGGCGCTGTTCATCGGCGACGGAAAGCTCACATCCTCCCAGTCCGCTGAGCTGGATGCACAAGCGCGGGTCCTTGTGCGCTATCTGCTCTTTGCGGATGAAGTGCCGTTGCCCGCGGGCGGCATCGAACCGGATAGGACGTTCAGGGCTGATTTCCTTCGCGAACGCAGGGCCACAGCGGAAGGCTTGTCGTTGAAAGATCTCGATCTCAGCACGCGACTGTTCAAACACCGGTGCAGCTACATGATTTACAGCCCGGTCTTCGAAGGATTACCAGAAGTGATGAAGACGCGCATCCATAGCCGCCTGCGAGAGGCGTTAAGGGACGGGAACACGGAATTCGGTTTCCTGCCGGCAGCCGAAAAGAAAGCCATTCGCGGCATCCTGAAAGCAACGCTCAAAGGCCTGCCGCCTTCGTGGTGACGCGCGAGTCGGTGGCGCAGAAAAGTAAAACGGGCACCCGATCACTCAGGTGCCCGTGTGAACTAAAAGGGGTCTGGAGGGATTACTTCTCCAACTTCATGCTGGCTTCCTTCCAGCCGGAGATGCCGGCGGACATGTGCTTCACGTTTTTGTAACCGAGCTTGCTGGCCGCCTTGGCCGCCGTCTGATAGGCTTGGCACTTGGGCCCGCCGCAATAGGCCACGATGACCGCGTTCTTGTCGGAGGGCAGCTTGGCGGCAAGGTCGTCCTTGATCGCGGCGTAATCCAACGCGCCGGGGACGTGCCCCTTCTTGTAGGACTCGCTGCCGTTGACGTCGATGATGACCGCCTTCTTGGACTTTGTCAGGGCGTCCACTTCCTTGACGCTGATGTCGGCGAATTCGCCGGCGAACGCCGACACCGCCAAGGCCAGACTGGCCAGAACCGCGCTGAGTTTTTTCATGTTGCTATTTGTTAGTTGTGCTTTATTTCGGTCCGATTTTCACCGCCTCACCATGAGGCCTGCCGTCCCGCCGGACTCATTCTGGGCGGCCAGATTCTAAATTTTGACCTGTTTTCTGCGCAGATATTCAAGTGGCCAAATCGCGCTGGGTCGGGTGCGCTGGGGTTACTGCGTCCACACCGTGCCCAACCGCTCCAACACTTTGCCTCGAAGCTCTTCACCGTTCACCTGGCCGCTGTGACGCCACAGAATCTTTCCGTCCGTATCCACCAGCACGGTGTGCGGCACGCCGCCTTCCCACTTCGGATCAAGCGCCTTCATCAGGTCGTCCATGTCCGCACCAGTAAAGATGTAGCTGTTGCTTTTGCGACCTTCCGCTTTCACGGATTTCTTCAGGCGCTCCGAAAGTCCCGCGCCGTTTTTCTCGAGGAATGCTTTCGCCTTCGCCACATTCTTCAGCTCATCGACGCTAATATTGATGAACTCGAAATTCCGCATGTCGAACTTGCGCGCGGTGGCCACCAGTTCGGGAAATTCCTCGACACACGGCCCGCAATACGTCGCCCAAACGTTGAAGAGCCGCACATTCCTCGTGCCGCCTTTGCGCAAGGCCGCCACGCCGGCCGCATCGATGGTCTCAACGTCGACCGGTGTCTTGTCCCATTTCTGCTTCGCCACAGCGATTCCGGTTTGTTTGCTCCGCCACTTGGTGGAGCATCCATGCGGTTTGGTGACTGGCACCGGCACCGGTTGCCCGGCGAGCAATGCCTCCACGGCGTTGCGGGCGTCGGGAGACTTCACCGTGGCTGCATCGGCGTATTGCGAATCATCAAAACGGCCCTTGTAACGCAGCTTGAGCTCCGAATCGAAGATGAAGACGTGCGGCGTGGCGAGGCACCCGTAGGCCTTGGCGGTGGTCTGCTGGTCACCGTCGTAGAGGTATGGAAAATCGAAGCCGCATTCGGCTGCATATTTCTTCATGTCCTCGAAGCCGTCGTTATATTTCGAATAACCGAGCTCATCGATGCTGAGACCGTCCGGGTGATTGGGGTTGATGGCAACAAAAGCAACGCCCTTGGGGCGCATGTCCGCGACCAACTTCTTGATGCGCGCTTCCGCTCCGTGAGAAGTCGGGCAGTGATTCGACGTGAAGATGATGACCAACACCTTGCCGGCTTTGTATTCGGCGAGGCGATGCGTTTTGCCGTCAATGCCGGGCAGCGCAAAATCCGGCGCGGAATCGCCGATCTTCAAATCCTGCACGCCTTCGTCCGCGCCCGCGGCGAGGCCACTCGTGATTGACGCAAACAGTGCGACCGAAAGTAAGTTGCGTAGTTTCATGCGAAGGTGGGTTGCTGCACGTTCCGCTTTGATTGATTTCGTTGCAGTCGAATTCAAACTCAATATGCCAATCCAGGCCTATTGGGAACTGTCTGTGCTTGAATCGTTTCCCGCACTGTCAGCAACGTCTGGGCGGTGCTCTGGCCTTTGTGAGGGGACCCCTATCCATCGCAAAGCATTGCTCGCCAAGCAGCCGTCCTCTGAAGTAGCCTTCCTGTCCAAGTTCAGCGTCAACACACCGTGAACGCACGACTCACTCCTTGTCAGCGACGGAACTATAGAGATGCCCCAAGTCGTTACCGGCGTGAGTGGGACTCTGCTGTTCATTCCCTGGTAATGCTCCTGCATGCCTGAATCGGAACGCGAATCAGAAGAAATAGCTCCCCGCGTCTTTGCAACGACCCACTGGAGCGTGGTGCTCGCCGCCGGTGACCAGCGCTCGCCGCAGGTGGAAGCGGCGTTGACCCGGCTGTGTCAGACGTATTGGTTTCCGATCTACGCTTTCGTTCGCAAACGGGGTCATTCGCCCGAACAGGCGCAGGATTTGACGCAGGAGTTCTTCGCGGTCTTTCTGGAGAAGAACCACGTGGCCAAAGCAGCGCGCGAGCGGGGCCGGTTCCGTTCCTTCCTCATGACATCGGTCGAAAACTTCCTGCGCAACGAACATGATCGCGCGCGGGCCCAGAAACGTGGCGGGGGCCGCAGGTTACTCTCACTCGACGAACAGGACGCCGAAGCGCGCTATCTCTGTGAACCGGTGACTGAATCCGACCCAGCCAAAAGCTTCGAACAGCGTTGGGCGGCAACTTTGCTGAACACAGTCCTCAAGAGACTGCAAGACGAGTTCGGTGCGACGGGACGGCGTGACTTGTTCGACGCGTTGCAGGCGCATCTTTGGGGGGATTCGGAGTCCATCCCCTACCCGCAACTGGCCGGGCAGTTTGGCATGACCCTTGCAAACGTCAAGACGACCGCCCATCGGTTGCGGCAGCGCTACCGGGAATTACTGCGCGAGGAAATCGCCCATACCGTCGCCCTGCCCAGCCAGATCGATGATGAGATCCGGCATCTGATGAAGGTGGTGAGCGAGTGACTGGCTGCGGTGGTTGCGCGGCATTCGTGGTGCACGCCCGACTTGGCGGAAATTGTGTAACTACCCGAAAGCATTTCTTTAATGCTCCCCGAAGTGACAAGACAGTCCGAGCCGGCGCCAGCGACTCCAAGCTGCAACAAATGTGGTAATCCACTGGGGCGATTTGCGCCGAGTGGAATCTGCGCGCGTTGCATGCTGGAGGCGGGCTTGTTCGAGCCGGAACGCGAGACGCCCCAGGGGGCCCAGGAGGATTCGAAGGCAGCCAGTTCCACGCGCAGCCTCACCCTTGGTCGTTTCGACGACTACGAGTTGCTCGAGGAAATTGGACGCGGCGGGATGGGTATCGTTTATCGGGCGCGTCACGTGAGCCTCAACCGAATCGCGGCCTTGAAGACGATTGTCACGGGCCAGTTTGCCAGCGAGACCGAGGTTAAGCGCTTTCGGGCGGAGGCGGAGGCCGCCGCCCAACTCGATCACCCGAACATCGTTCCGATCTTCGAAGTGGGGGAGTCGAGCGGCCGTCATTTCTTCAGCATGAGATACATCGAGGGCGGCACGCTGACCGCTCGCATCGGTGATTCAAAGACTCGCCTGACCAACCAAAACGCAGCGGCTTTGCTCGCGAAAGTCTGCCGCGCCGTCCACTTTGCACATCAGCGGGGGATTCTTCACCGCGACCTGAAGCCCGGGAATATCCTCCTGGATGCCGCGGGAGAGCCGCACGTGAGCGATTTCGGTCTGGCCAAGCGGATGGAGGGCGCGAATCAGCTCACCTTGAGCGGCTCAGTGCTCGGATCGCCAAACTACATGGCTCCCGAACAGGCTTCTGGAAAGCCGAGCCAGACCACAACCGCAGCGGATGTGTACAGTCTCGGAGCCATTCTCTACGAAATGCTCACCAGCCGACCGCCCTTCCAAGCCGATACGCCTCTCGCGACGCTTCAGAAGGTGGTCGAGGAAGAGCCCAAGCGGCCGAGCACGATCAACCTGCGGGCCGATCCTGACCTGGAAACGATTTGCCTGAAATGTTTGGAAAAGGACCCGCAACACCGCTATGGGTCGGCCCAGGCGTTGGCGGAGGATTTGGAACGCTGGCTTCGGCATGAACCCATCCAGGCGCGGGCGATCGGAAGGATTGGACGTTTGGCCAAATGGGCGCGGCGCCACCCAGGAACTGCCACGTTGGTCCTGATCTCAAGCCTTGCCACATTGGCGTTTTTGGTTGGCCAGACCATTATGAGTGCGCGCCTGGGTCAGGCCAACCGCGACGCGCAGGCCTACAACCTGCGTCTGAGCCGCAGTCTCTATGAGTCGCGTTGGAGCCATGCGGACGACGCAGCCCGGACGGGAGAACGCAGTGAGGCCATAGCCTGGTTCAGTCATTTTCTACGCCAGAATCCGAGCGATGCCGCGGCCGCGGCTCGCCTGCTCTCGTTGCTCTCGTCGTACAACTTTCCGATCCTGCTCCATCCGCCACTGGTTCATGAAGGGCCCGTGAACGCGTTGGATTTCGGCGCGACTGGAGAACGCCTCGCCACGATTGCTTCGGAGAAAACCGCTCACGTGTGGAATGTTCAATCGGGCCAGGTCGAAGGCGAGCTGGCTCATCCAGCAAAGCTCACCCATTGTGTTTTTGCCGGGGAGCGCGATCGACGGCTGCTGACCATCTCCGCCGAACCCAAGGCCAGATTATGGGACCTGAACAGCGGCCGAATTATCAAAGAGATCGGCCTGGGCTCATTGGATGAGCGAGCGATGGGCCGTCGCATCCTGCCCTCGCGCGATCGGCGTCTGGTGGCGTTGAACGTCCAATCCAATGTCATTGCCGTTCTGGATGCCGAATCAGGATCGTACCTCGCGCCTCCACTGAGCTTGCCCGCGGACATCCACGCCTTTGCCCTCTCCGAAGACGGCCGCATGCTCGCAACGGGCACGCGAGCAGAAGTTCAACTTTGGGACACCCGAAACAATCAAGCCTTGTCTGCGCCCGTCAAATTGACCGACCGGCCATGGTCGCTTCGTTTCTCGGAGGATGGCCGCTGGTTGGCCTGCTTGTTCGGGAAAAAGGTCTGGGTGATGGATACCCTGACACTTGCCCGCGAGCCGGAGTTCCAGGTGCAAACCGCGGAAATCGCATTTGTCGGCAACGGAGGCAGCCTCGTCACCACCCCCTACTATGACGTGCCGGCCAAGGTCCTCAACTTTCACACTGGGGAAGACGTCGGCACTCCGTTTGGACAGCCACAATTCGATTGGCTGCGGCATGCATCTTTGGGGGCGCTGCTATTCACCCAAAAAAGTGGGGAGCGGATGAGTCTGCTGGACTCTTCCACCGGTCGTCCCAGGCTGGAGCCGTTCTTCCATGACGGATGGATCGTCCAGCAAAGGCTTCATCCGGCCGGGAGAATGGCAGCGACTGCTTCCCAGGATCGAATGGTGCGAATCTGGTCGACAGAAATGGGAAACTCGGAACCCATTGTTCTACAGATGGGGGGTTCAGTGTGGGAGGCGCAATGGAGCCCGGATGGCGCTCGGATTCTGGCTACGTCTACACCGGAAAGCGGTGCGATCCTGCGGCTGTGGGACGCGCGGACCGGGGCGGCGCTTATGCCACCCACCCGGGCTGACATGATGTTGTTTGTTGGAAAGTGGGCGCCAGATGGCAGCCGCTTTGCGACCGTTTCTCAAGATTCCACCGCGCGCCTTTGGAGCGGGAAAACGGGAGAGCCGATCTCGCCGCCCCTGGTTCACGGGGCTCCACTCGACCATTGCAACTTCTCGCCCGACGGCAGCCTGCTGGCCACCGCATCGGGAGACCGAACCGTTCGGTTGTGGGACGGACACACCGGCAAAGCCATCGGCGCAGCGTTGCCACACTCGCAGGTTCCTTTGAAAGTCAACTTTAGCTCCGATGGCCATCGGCTCGCGACCGCTTGCCTGGATGGAACGATTCGAGTTTGGTCCGTGCCCGAGGGCAGACTCCTTCTCGGGCCGCTCCAACATGAGGGCACCTGCTGGGTCGCCACTTTCAGTCCCGACGATCGTTTGCTGGTCTCCGCCTCCTCGGACGGCACAGTTCGGCTTTGGAATGCCGCCACGGGACAATCGGCACTTCCGCCTTTGCGGCATGTAGGCCCAGTCTTCTGGGCAAGCTTCAGCCCCGATGGCCGGGCCCTCGCCACGAGCACGGAATCGGGCGTGGTACAGGTTTGGGACGCTGCCACCGGCCAACCCATTTCCCAGCCGATGCTTCATCCGGGCGCAGTTTGGGCGGCAAAGTGGAGTTCGGATGGAGACTTTCTCGCCTCCACCTGCACCGATGGCGCGGCTCGACTATGGAATGCCCGCAGCGGACAACTTGTCGCCGAACCATTCCTTCATCAAAAAGAGGTCCGCCGCGCCGAGTTCAGCCCCGACGGACGTCGTCTCCTCACCGCCTCCTTCGATGGCACGGTCAAGATCTGGGATCTCGTCCTCTTGCGGCCGCCAGTACCGGTGCCGGATTGGCTGCCCGACTTGGCCGAGTCGCTCGCGGGCAAACGCATCGGTGCCAGGGACGCCGCGGAATCTGTCCCAGGCGATAGTTTTCAACGCGTGAAGCAGCGAATGGCTCAGGCGCCGGCGCCAGACGACTACTACGGCCGCTGGGCCAGGTGGATGCTCCAGGAACGATTGGAACGCCCGGTCAAGCCATTCCAGGCTCAGCAAGCCAATCCATGATCCGGAGCGCCGGGCTCCGTTCGGCGCCGATCCAGCATCAGATCAATCCGAGCAGGAGCTGGGCCTTGTGCGCGTCCAAGTCGGATGTGGAGGCTCCCACAGAGCTCGATCTAAGAAGTGAGCAGGCAGGGGGAGTAATCAGTGTTCAGCTGAACACTGCGTCGGCGCTTCGGCGCGCGAAATGCGTCCTTCAAGGCCGCGCCACGAAGGCCGTTCACTCCTCGATCCGATAGAGGTGCGTGAACGTGCGGACGTAGAGCGCGTTCCCGCTCACGGCAGGCGAAGCTTTGCAGCCGTCGGCCAGCACGTTCTCGCTTAGCTTCTTGAAGGTTCGGCTGGCCTCGATGACCACGCACTTGCCCTCTTCGTTGAAGAAATAGATCCGGCCCGCCGCAAGCAACGGGGACGACGTATAATTCCCTCCAAGCCGCTCCCGCCACACTTCGACGCCGGTTTTCGCTTCGTAACAACTGGCCATGCCCCCATCGTCCTCGACCCCGAAAAGCAAATCGCCCGAGAGCAGGAGCGAGGGCTTGCGTGGAACATTGCGTTTGGACTTCCAGACAACCTGTAGCTGCGTGCTGGCATTCGAGCCGGCGCCTTCATGGGCGTCGATCACTTCGCCGTTCCGCCCGGGCCGGATCGCCAGCAATTCGCCTTTCGAAAAGCCCGTCGTCAGGAACACCAAACCATGTCCGACGAGCGGCCGATCCGCGGCCGAGTGGCTTGTCCGCTCCTCGACACGCCAAAGTTCCTTGCCCGAACGCGGGTCGTATCCATAAGCCGCCTTGGCGCCCTGGCTGAGCAGCGTCACCGTGCCGTCGAACGTCGCCACGTGCGGCGTCGAAAACGCCTTTCGGAGATCGCCCTCGGTCTGTGGTTTGCCATTCGCGTCGAGGTCCTTGTAGTCGATGGAGCGCTCCTTCCGCCACGCCGTCTCGCCGGTGGCTTTGTTCATCGCGATGACGAAGTGGTGATCGCTGCCGTCGAAATTCATCAGAAGCAGGTCGTCGAACACAATCGGCGACGAACCCGGACCGCGATAGTGGTTGCACTCCAGGTCGCGCCGGGACCAGAGCACCTTGCCGGTTTTTGTGTCGAGGCACGCGGTCGCCGCCGCCCCAAAGGTGACGTAGAGCCGGCCCGCCTCGAGCACGGGCGTGGGCGAGGCGTAGGTGTTGTATTTGCGGATGTCCGTCTGCTTTTCGACTTCGAACAGCTTGAGGTCGTGGAGGATCTTGCCGCTGTCGCGATCGATGCAGATGGCGAACAACTGAAGGCCGTCTTCAGTCGCGGTGGTGAGCCAGACCTGCCGGTCCCAAATCACCGGCGACGACCAGGCGCGCCCGTGAATGGGCGTTTTCCATTTTACGTGGTTCGTCTCGCTCCAGGTCAGCGGAGGGTTTGTTGCGTCGGAGGTGCCATCCCCACGTGGGCCGCGAAACTGGGGCCAATGCTCCGCCGCCGCGCAGCAGGCAAAGGAAGACGCGACAACCACGAATGAACACGAATAGACACGAATCCCAAAGCGCAAAGGACCGACGGCCCGCAATACACGCGAAATCATCCTAAAGCACCAACCCTTTCGCCTCGGTTGCATGCCCATTCGGGCCTTTTGATCGTGTCCATTCGTGTTCATTCGTGGTTCAAACGAGGTGCTACGGCTTGTCGTACTCGCCTAGTTTGCGCAACCAGACGTTTCGGAAGCGCATCGCGTTATTGTGGTCCTGCAATTCGATGTACACTTCGGGAGCGTGCGGCCGGTCGTAATTGCCGTTGTTCTGGTGGGGCGTATTGCCCTGGTACTCGCGTTTGTGGTGCAGCACGACACCGTTATGGATCACGGTCACGTTCGCCTTCTTGGCGATCTTCTTGTCGTCGCCCCAACGAGGGGACTCGAAGATGATATCGTAACTCTGCCATTCGCCCGGCTTCTTGCTGGCGTTGACCAACGGCGGCGTCTGGCCGTAAAGGGCGCCGCATTGTCCGTCGGGATAGGTCTTGTTGTCGTAGCAGTCAAGCACCTGCACTTCGTAGATACCGTTGAAGAGGATGCCGCTGTTGCCACGGCCCTGGCTGTTGCCCTCGACCTTGGCGGGCGTGGCGAACTCGATGTGCAGCTGAAAATCGGCAAACTTGTCTTTCGTACGGATGCTGCCGCTCTTCGGGGCGACTTCCATGTAGCCGTTCTCGATTTTCCAGGGCGCCGCGGCGCCATTGCCGAGCTGCCATTCCGAGAGGTCCTTTCCGTCGAACAGCACGATGGCGTCACTCGGCGCCGGCGCCATGTGACTGAACGTCGCCGCGGGCGTCACAATGCGCGGCTGCGGCCGCGTGCCGTCGTGAACGTGCCACGTCGTGCCCGGAATGAACGGCGTGTTGGTGTAACCGAGGTTCTGAGCGTCCGCCGCGTGCGCGCTGAGGGTGGCGATGGCGAAGCCGGAAATGAAGACAGGGATTAGGTGCGTTTTGGACATGGCGAGAATTCAGCAAAGGCTGGCGCAAAACGCAACGGGATTTCGCGCCTGCTGACGGGTCATGAGCATCCTGGCATTCCTCCGCCACCCCATCCAGAAGCCTGATTCACCTTGACTCGGTTTGACTGGGTAAACGCCATGCTCCAGTTCCGTGCCCCGGTGGACCTATGACGAATGACGAATGAACGCGCGTTCTCGCGCAGATCGACCGGTGGGGCGAGCGTCCTCGCGAGCCATCGGAGTTGAGGGGCAACGGCTCGCGGGGGAGCTCGCCACCAAACGCGCCCCACCTCGCAACCCAAGCTTCGAGTTCTTCGCGTTGACTAACGCGAAACCCGGAACGCGGAACTCGGCACTGGCCTGCCGCCTGTCCGACCCACAGTTGGAGCTGTTTCAGGTTGCTCACGAGAGGCACGATGCGCAGATCCGCGGAAGAGTGTTAGCGCCAAACGAGCGAAACGAGCACGACGAGCGGAAAACTGACGTCCCGAGCAGTTTTTTTGCCTGCCGACCTGGATTCTGGCAGAGGTTGGATAATTCCTGCGAGGATCCTGCCGTTTTTCCAAGCTCGCGAAGCCGCGGACAGGTTGTCGGCGCTGTTTTCTTGAATCAGCCTTGCACTTCGCGCGAAGCAATCTGCGCGCGCTCATGCAAGGCAAGCATCACGGTGTTGGCCGGTGGCGGCCTGGAGGGGGACAACCGCGGCGTTCGGGGAACTTTTTTTGAAGATGGCGGTTTGATGGGTGCCGCGAGAATCAGGTTCAGTCCCATCAAACCCAGGAGCATCAGGGGGAATAGGTCCACCGCCGACCAACTTCGTGTGCTGTGTCCATTCATGGTCACATCTGTTAGACACCGCGAACCGGGAGTAGTTCCGCGACGCCATGCATTCGTCCCGAATTTACCGCGCAACGGGCATGAACGCGGACGCGCTCGTGGAATCGGTTCTGCGGAAATAAGTCTGGAGAGAGGCCTTCTTTCGAAACGCGTCGAGGTCGAGCTTGCCTTGAGCGAACGCGTCCACGTCGGATTTCTTGACGCGAAGGGTCATCACGGTTTCGCCCAGGCTGGTCCGTTTGCGACTGCTCTTCGATACGACTTTCGAGGGAGTGTTGCCGGGCTTGCCGTCCGAATCCGCTGGCCCTGGCTTCCCTACCGCCGCGGTTGCTGGTGGCGCCGTTTTTCGCTTCGCGGATTCGACGCGCACGGCTTCCGCGCCCTGGACGACTACCGTGACGAAGTCGTTCGGTTTGAGAATGCGCATGTGCGTGGCGTTCTTGAGGGCTTCGAACAGGGACGTCTTGAGCTTGTCAACTTTGTCGGAGTCGAAGTCCTCGGCCGGCGAGCGCGCCGAACTCCAACTCCAGTTTTGAGAGAATCCGGCCGACGAACCGCCATAACCGCCAGGTCGGCCCTGCAACTCGTCTGCCAACTCGTCGCGAGCCTCTTTCCATTCGTCGCTGATTGTGTCCTTGGCTTTGACCTCGTCCCGCTTTTCGTCCGGCGCGATGAGTGGATAACGCACGCTCAAGAGGAACAGCGCGCCGTAGCCGTCGAGGTAGATATTCCGTGCGCCGCTGGCCGAGCCGAAGACAGAAACTTCGGTTCCCAGCACGACGCGGCGGCCCTCGTCCTGGCTGTTGCCCACCGCTTTTCGGAGGATGCGGGACATGATGGCGAGATCCTCCTCGGCATTGACGGTGGCGACCGGGTCAGGCTCCGTGGATTGAATCACGAGCGAGCGATTGCCGCGGCTGGTGCCGGCGTTGGAGTACAAGTTCGCATGGAGATCCTGAAGCTCCACTTCCGCGCGCTGCAACGCGGCGGGCGCGGCGCGGACAGCGACTCCGAGAGCGCCAGCCGTCGCTTCCTCGCCCAACCGGATGGAGCGACGAACGACATCATGGACCGACTTTTCGATATCCCCGACCTCGGGGGGCGCGACCTGAGCGGGCGCAATGGGGGGCAAGGGTTGCGCCGGCGGCACTGGCTTTGGCTGCTGGGCGCGCGCGGGGGTCATTGCGAATAGAACCAGAATTGCAATGATGAGTTTCATGGTGTGTTGGGCTAAGGGTTATTCGTCGTCAGCATCGGTATCGGGATCAGCGGGTGGCGTGTAACCGTTGAGTTCGTAAAGCTGTTGCTCCGCTCCCGCTAACCGGGCATCCGCGTAAATGGCCACGGTGCCGAGGTCGCGGCGCAGGCGGGCGATCTCGGAACTGCGCTGGGCATCCACCTGCTTCAACGCGGCGAGGAACGAGGCCTGATCCGTGCCGCGCCGGGAATCGAGTTCTCTCGCGAAATCGGTCAGCAACTTGTGCGTCTCGGCGTCGGCGGACTGGCGCATTTCGCTCCGCAAGCCGGCGAGACGGTTGTCCAGTTCGCGGGCCATGCTGAAGCGGCCAATCACGATGCCCAGCGCGAGCACTGCGGCTGCGGCGGCCCAGCGCCAGCCGGCTTGATGGCGCACAGGGCTGGCTTGCGGCAGCTTCCACTCGTCGAGCGCGCCCATGCTCGCGCGCCATGTTTTCACCTTGGCGGCGCATTCGGCGCAGGCGCGCAAGTGGGCATCGAGGTCGTGGCGCTCGGTTTCCGTGGCCTCGCCGTAGAGGAGGGCCATCCAGTGTTCGGGAGTCGGGTGGTTCATATCAGGAGCCTTTCGCGAGAGCGCGGTGCGGTTCGAGGTTCATCAGTGAGCAAGGAGTTCAAGCGTTTGCTGAGTTGGGCCAGGGCTTCGGCCATGCGCGATTTCACGGTGCCTTCGGGTATGCCGAGCACGTCGCCGATCTCGCGGAACTTGAGGCCCTCGTAATGGCGCAGAACAACGACCACACGATAGGGTTCCGCAAGTTGGAGGAGCGCGTGCCGGACGGTCTCGGCCCGCTCGTTTTCGGCGAGACGGGCATCGGGGCCGGGTTCGTCGGCGCCGGGGTCGAAAGCCGGTCCGTCGTCGTCATCGAATTCGTGCAGGGAAAACTCTCCCCGCCGTTTGATCTTTCGCAGTTCGTCATAACAAATGTTCAGCGCCATCCGCCACAGGAAGGTCGAGAACTTGGCGGTCGGCTCATAGTTTTTCCGCCGGGCATAAAGCCGGGCGAAGGTGTCCTGCGCCAGGTCTTCGCCGCGATGGGCATCGCCGATCATCCGCGTGCAGAGGTTTTGAATCGGCCCCTGCCAGCGGGCCATCAGCTTGGCGAAGGCATCCGCGTCATCGTCGGTGCGCACGCGCCACATCGCCTGCTCGTCCGTCGAAGAGAAGAGCGATGGCCAGGAGAACAGTTTCTTTGCCATTAGCTTAGGGTCTGGGTTCCGTTCGCTTTGCTCTGTTTCTTCAACGGAAGCCCGGCGTTCGAGCTTCCGAGGATTGAACGTTTAATCTGGGTATTTGGTTCGGAAGTTTCTCCGCCATGTGCGCAGCTTCTATCTGTCCGGATTTACATCAGATGGCAAATTCGTGATGGGGCCGAACCGCAACCACATTTCGGGCGGGGACCGCATGAATCCCTTCGCAACGCGCCGTGTAATGTTCGAGCGGTCTGCCGACATAGGATCGAAAACGCGCTCCAGCCCCGACTGACGCTGCACCAGAAACGTAGTGAACCAAGGCTTCAGACAATTCTGCGGCACGACAACCGCCAAATGGGTTCCGCCGGGCTTGATAAACGTTGGCTCTGATGTCGAATAATGGAAGGCGAAGCCTGGGAGATCCACGGTGTTTGTGTCCGGAATAGACGGAATGAACATCACAGGGGCAGGGCCGATGTTCGACACTTGGACGAGGGCAAATAATGTTTGCCCATTAGCGTTTGGCAAGAGCACCGGACCGAGATCGATCACCGGCGGACTGTTCGTATAACTGAAAAAGCTGAGTTTGACCTTCATTTCAGGCCCCGGACCCATCACCCACAATAGCCAACCCACAGCAAAGAGGAGCAATAGCGCTCCGATGGGCAGAATCATGCTGCGCCTTGTATGACCGGTTGGCAGTGCGGAATGGTGGTCGATGTTCTTTGCCACTTGCGGTATTCCCTGTTTTACGTTTTATGACCCCACCCCGCCAGCTTATCTTTGTGGGGCTTCCTTGAACAGCGAGCGGATCTCACGGTTTGCCCCACGGCTCGCGCTGATGCGCTCGCCGGGCAGGCGAGACCCTGCCCTACCTCCACAAACGTCCCGAAAGAAATTGTTGTCGGAATTGTCAAGGGGTGGCTGTCCAAGTATGGACATGCACGACCGGACTGACTGGCAGTTGCTCCGTGACTTCGTCGAGCGCGACAGCGAAAGGGCGTTCGCCGAAATCGTCGCGCGCCATGCGAACCTCGTGTATTCCGCCGCGCTCCGGCAGACCGGCGAACCGGAGTCCGCCCGGGAAGTGGCCCAGGCCGTGTTCGCAGACCTTGCGCGGAAGGCGGCGACACTGTCAGCGGACGTGGTCCTTGCAGGCTGGCTCTACCGCGGGGCGCGCTTCGCCGCTCTCGGCCACCTTCGCGCCGAACGACGCCGGCAGGCGCGGGAAACCCAAGCCATGGAACTCCAGGGAGCGAACACAGCACCAGAACCCGAATGGCGACAACTCCTGCCCATTCTGGACGAGGCGATGGCAGCGCTGGACGACCCGGAACGGGACGCGGTCGTCCTGCGATTCTTCGATAAACGCGACCTGCGGACTGTCGGCGCTGCCTTTGGCGTGAGCGAAGATGCCGCGCAAAAGAGGGTCAGCCGGGCGTTGGAGAAGCTGCGCGAATTCTTCCTGCGGCGAGGGGTCGCGATTTCCGTGGGTACGCTGGCAGCCGGACTTCCGGTCCACGCGGTCCAGGCGGCGCCAGCAGGACTCGCGGCGTCGTTGTCCGTGGGGGCGTTGGCAGGAGTTTCTGTCAGCACGACCGGCCTGGCCGGCACGATAGCCACGAGCAAGCTCAAGATTGTCGCCCTGTTTACGGGGGCGGCGGCTGGCTTGTTGCTTCTGCTTTGGTGGCTGCTTCGCCAAAACGGCTCACCTCCGCCTGCGCCGAGGTTTGCCGAACCGCCGCGATCACCCGTCATTGCCGCTGCCGTGGCCGCCGCGACCAATCGTGCGCCGCGGACTGGATTGAGCGGCCAGGTGTTCCTCCGTGGCACGCCCGCGCCGGAGGTGACGATCGCTTTTGATACGCTTTGTGCGCCGCTGCAACCGGCTCCAGTGCTCACGCGGCACTACGTCGTCCATACCAATGGCGGACTGGGAAACGTGTTCGTCTACATCAAGGAAGGGGCGCCTTCTGCCGCAGGCCTTCCGGCGCCCGCGCCCGCGCTGCTCGACAACTCGAATTGCCTTTTCCAGCCTTACGTCCTGGGTGTCCAGGTCAATCAACCCATCGTGATCCGCAACTCGGACTCGTTCATGCACAATGCTCACGCCACGGGCCGGCTTAACCCCGGGTTCAACTTCGCGCTGCCGAGCAGCGGCTGGACCACGACCAAGTCTTTCGCGACGCCCGAGATCTTCCTCCCCATCAAGTGCGACATCCACCCGTGGATGTTCGCCTACGTCTGCGTGGCCACGCATCCGTGGTTCGATGTGACCGATGCGACCGGGCATTTCCAATTCCCCTACCCGTTGCCGCCGGGCACCTACACCATCGCCGCCGTGCATGGGAAGGCGGGGGAAGTGACGCTGAAGCACATTATCAAGGCGGGCGAAACCAACGTACTAATCAGCTTCTTCCTCAATGTGAAGCAGCCGTGAATTCAATTCCGGCCCGCCTCAAAACTGAAAAACGCTCGATTTTCTGGGGTTGTCGGCGGTTTTTGGAGGACTTCGAGGCGACTGTCAGCGGAAGTGCGCGAGTGCAGGAACTCGTTGGTTCAACCAAATCGTATCTGGCAAGAGCGGCGCGGCATCCCTCTTCAAATCAACGCTTGTCGGCGCCGCGCTGCCAGATACGGTTCTTAAGGTTAGCCTGCATTCGCACGCGTCTCGTCACAGTGCGCTGGGAACCTTTGGGTTGTCTTGGCCGTCGCATTAGTAGTGCAGAACTACACCATGATCGTTGAAGCACAGGTAACCATCAACGGATCCAAGGCCGCGATCTGGGCCGCAATCACCAACATCGCGAACGCTCGGAAATCATCAGCGGAATCGAAAATGTTGAGGTTCTCGAAAAACCGGCAAACGGGCTCGTAGGACTAAGGTGGCGGGAGACCCGAATACTATTCGGCAAGCCAGCTACCGCGGAAAAGTGGATCACTGACGCTGCGGAGAACGAGTTCTACGAAACCAAAGCAGAAGATGGTGGGTTTGTATTCTTGACCACCAAACGCATTTCAGAGAGCAGTCGCGGCATGACGTTGAGAGAGTCTCATGAGTCCAAGCCTCAAGGCATCGTTGCAAAACTAAAGGCAATCCCAATGCGGCTTTTTTTCAAGGGCGTGATCAAAAAGGCCCTCCTGCAAGACCTAAACGATATTAAGTCTGCAGTTGAAAAGGAATGATCGATCATCACCAACCAAGAAGGGAAACATGCAAAAGAAAATTGACATCAGGAGTATGATCCTCGGCTCGGTCCTGGCCGCAGCCGTCATGCTGTCGGTCGCGGCGGCCACCGCGAACCGGGAACCGGACCGTTCGAGTGCCACCACGGGGACCAATCAAATGGAACGAGTCAATGGCATTGGCGGCGTCTTTTTCAAAGCGCGCGATCCGAAGAACCTGGCCGCGTGGTATCGCGACCATCTTGGCATTCAAAGCAAGGGTGGGTTTGCCATGTTTAACTGGCGAGAGAAGGATAACCCCGAGCGCATGGGCCTCACGACTTGGGCGCTCTTCCCCACCAACACCTCCTATCTCGGTCCCTCCGCGGCGACGTTGATGATCAATTATCGGGTCGCCAACCTGGAGCGACTGCTGGCACAGCTCCGTCGTGACGGAGTGACGGTAGAAAAGGTTAAGGACGACGCTTTCGGCCGCTTCGCGTGGATTACGGATCCGGAAGGCAACCGGATTGAGTTGTGGGAGCCAAAGGGCAAGTGAAGAGTAGACCTGACCAGGGCGCTGCAGCGCAGCAATGGCACGGCGCTGGAGAGCGGCAGTGAAGGACAAAGCGGCAGAGGTCGCCCTGTGCTCGCGCTTTCAAACCCGGGACACGCCCACCGAAAATCAAAATTCGTAGTGATGCGATTTCGACTGCTAGAGTGATTGCCAAAAGTCATTTCCGAAATGGTGGGCGGCGCCCTGCTGGGCGCCGCGGCAAACCGGCAGGTTTGCCCCACCATTTTGGAAATGACTTTTGGCAACCAGTTAGATTAAATCGCGCGGCTCGCCCTGCAAGGTTTCAAGAAACGTCCCGCCTCCAGGAACGAAATCACCTGTCGGATGACGCTTTTCCTCCAGGGCAGCCAGGTATGTGAGTGGTGAACGACCGTGAAGTCCGCCATGCCTTCCAGACGTGTTGATTCCACGGAAACTTTGCCGTCGTCCGGTCCAGGAATCATGCAAGAGAAGAGCGGGTTCAGGGACCGATCACCCGCAATGACGCCCACTTCGCATGTCGCGGGGCCCAGCGCGCGAGGCAAATCGAGGTTGCCGGTCCCCACCTGTTGCCCGCTCGGGCCTGTGGCCAGGCGATACCATGATTTTCCCCTAAATGCTTCGGCCAACTCGCTGCCACGGTTGGGCGGGCCGAGCATGACGACGCGGCCGAGCTGTGGCATCGGCTCCATGGCCAATTGGTGCTGAAGCATAATGGCGCCCAGCGAGTGCGTTACAAAATGCACACGCCCACCCGGCGCGAGTTCCAATTTGCGCAACACGGGCGCCAGATGCGACCGCGCGAGGTGCTCCACGGGATGGAGCGTGGAAGGATAGCCCACGTTGACGACGCGGTAGCCGCGATTCACCAGCGCCCACTCAATGCGCTTCATCGAGAGCGTGCTGCGGCCCATGCCGTGCAGCAGGACGACAACGTCAAGGCCAGGCTTATTGAGTTGAGGCAGGGCGTTCACCGATCCAGCGCTCGAATTCGCGCTGTGCGCGAGCATGGCAAGGAAATGCAGCGTCCACATGCCGTCGTTCACTCGTACAACGCCAGGAACTGCTTCCGCAAATCCGCTTCGTGCTCTGGAACGCGCCGGCGAAGCGACTCGGTCCGCATCGCGCCGTGCTGAAACCGGCGCTTGGGAAACACGGGCATATCCAGGCCGGTCACAGCTTTCACGCCACGCGCCACAATGTCGCCCTTCAGCGAGTAGAGTTTCTCGACGGACATCTGGGTCAACTCGGTGAACGGAATGCCCTCCGCGACCTCGATGACGCCGGGCCGGGTGAACGGACTGAAGCCTTCGAAGCCGAAGTGTCGCGCGGGTGCATAGGTGCGCGTGTAACCGCGCGACAAACCGCCGCTGTACGTGAGCGAATGCTTGATGCGCCCCACGCCCCAGCCTTCCTGGTACAGCATCAGGTTGCCGACGACGCTGCGAAGGGTCAGCTCGGGGTTTTCCTCGATCGGATAGTCCTTGAGGTTCTCGTCGCCGCCGTCCCCGTCGATGAGATGGCGCCACTCTGGATAGCGCGCGCGGATGCCGCCGCAAAGGGCCAACCCCATCGCAGCGCATTCGACGTCGAGGGCTTTGTAGTCCTCGACCACGCGTATGGTTTCCGCGACGTCCAGCCCGGACGCGTTCGCCTCGATCTCCTCGAGGAACAAACCGAGCCCGAGGGGTCTGAGGAACTGCCGCGCCTGTTCGAGATCCGGCCCGTCGCCAAACGAAAGCGTGAACGCCTTCAACCGCGACGGGTCGAGTCCGAGCGAGCGCATCACGTGGTAGGTCGTCAGGAAGACCGCGCCGCTGTCGATGCCGCCTGAAAAGCAAACGCCGATGGGCTCGCGTTCCGGCAACGAGTCAAGCCATTTGGCAATTTCCTCCGCCACCGCCCCGATGTAGGCGCGCCCGATTTGATCGAGGTCCTGGGTGAGCTTGTTGCGCTGGGGCGTGAAGAAGCGTGTGTAGGTCGGGTCGGGATCCGGGCACCCGACGAGATGAATTTCGACAACATAGTGCGCGGGCACCATCCGCGTGTAACTCGGATGGAATTGCCCTTCGAAGCCCTCGCGCTTCAACCAGGCGTGAATGGCGTCGATGCGGTCGGCCACGATGAGCGCGGGGCCGGCCTCTCGTTTGGCGAGGAAGTAGCGCATCGGCCGGTCCATCGAACGGGCCAGCCGGACCCGTTTGCCCTCGCGGGCGATGAGCGCAAAGGAGCCATCGATTTCGCGGATGCCCTCCGGCGGACCCTGGAGGAGCCGCGAGCGCGCCTCGTCCGCGGACATATTCAGGATGCGATTGACGGTCGGGTCGAGAAGATCGACGACTTGTTCCAAGTATTGATGGGACGCATCGGTGTGCATGGGATGTGGCTCGGGATGAACTTGCTGCTTGCGCTGATGGAAAGGCTGCCGACCCAGGCGTGGCTTGTAAAGGCCGAAGCCCCTGGGACCGCCGGCATCCGGCAGGCGTCCTCCCCCGGCCATACGGCACTCGAGAGCGCCCAAAATTCAAGATCAGCCCTTCGCGAGCCGATGATCTTATTATGGACACGAAGAAAAATGAGCCGATCCGTCTCAGCGAAAACGAGACCGAGATGCTGACGAAGGCGCTTTTGGATGCGCAAGCGCAGGCAGAGGGCAGTGCCGTCGAAGGCGACACTCAACTTTTCAGGCGTTCGGCAGTCGATGCTCGCGCGCGGAAAACCGGCAATACGCAGCAAGTTCAGAAGCCCAACAACGACATGGCCCTCTGACCGAGTCGGGCCATTTTCTGGTTGCAGTTGAGGGCTGGCGGACTTGCTTTGATGGCCTCCGGACGCCGTGGCGGAGGCCTCGCGGCGCCCATTCAGGAAGCGCGACTGCGTCGCTCGGCGCGAAGCGCGTGCTCGTAGCTTTCGAGCGCCTCACGGTGGCGCTGTAGTTTGTTGCAGACCCCGCCTTTGTAGAGGTAAGCCACAGTCAGCGTCCCATCGAGCGCGATGGCGCGTTCGTAGCATTCCAGGGCTTTCTCCCAATTCTCCGTTCTCTCCAGGGCCAAACCGCGCCGCAGCAACGCCTCGGTGTGATTTGGATCCAGCGCCAGGATTTCATCGAAGCACTCCAGGGCCTGCTCGGCCTGATCGAGGTTCAACAGCGCCTGGCCCTTGCCCAGCAGCAAGCCCGTACGGGAAGCGGCATCGGTTGGTTCGCTGGGCTTGCGCGCAGCCACCATGTCCTGGGCAGGCAGAGGGCTGATGTTGCCCGCCAGCGCCGGCGCGAGGGTCTCGACAGGCCTCGGTGGGACGGGGGCCTTTCCTGATTCGATGGCGCCGGGCTGCGCCGAGTGTTCGAGCTCGAAGATGCGCTTCTGGAGGTGTTCGATGGCGTGTTGAAACCGCGCGCTGGCTTGTTCGACGGCATTCGCATTGACGTTGACCAGGTCGCCCGGCCCGAGGGCCGCGGGCGGCTGCCCCACACCGAGGAAGGCACCCCGTGGGCCACCGGTGGCCAATTCAGAGAACCTTCCGAGGGCGCGCATGAGCAGAGCGACAATCGACATCAACGCCACCAGGCCCACGCCGGCGAAAAGTCCAGCCACGATAAGAACGGTCCTGTTCGAACTTTGAATGACGGCGGCCTGCTGGTTTTGCAAGGCCTCGATCATCGGGTTGAACCGGTCCAGCGCTGCCGTGATCGCGGAGGTATTGCGCGCGGCGGCGGCTTCAATGTCGCGGCGAAGCTGGTCGATGGCTTCGCGAGTGAGGTTCATTTCAGCCGGCGCATTCGTAGCGGGTGCTTCCACGCTTCCGACCGGTTTGTTCGTGGTCACGGAGTTCGTGGCCGGCTGCGCCAGTCCCGCGGCGCTCGCCAGAAGGAGCATGCAAAAGGCAACGGCCGCGTGGAGGACTCGAGTGGAGGCGTGATGATTCATGACTTGCCGGAACGCCGCCGAAGTTAGAAACCCGCGAAGTGGATGCAAGGGAAATAACTCGGAGATCAATTCATGGCTTTCCATGAATCCCGGTAGGGCCGACCTGCTGGTCGGCCTGGACGCGAGCAGCGCGTCCCTACCGCGGTTCAGGGTTCAAAGGCGCGAAGTAATGGTTGGGAGAATTCTCACCCAGAGGGGAGCCACCGCAAACTCCGCTGGGTCTGCATTACGCGGACTGGTAGTTTGACACGGCCTCCGGCGCTTCTTAGATTCGCGCTATCCGACCGGACCGCACAAACGAATGGATTCCATGAAACCTCTTCTTCTTGCCCTCACTCTCCTGGCCGTTCTTGCCACCACGCTCACGGGCTGCGGCAAGTCCGCAAGCGTCGAGAATACCAAGGTCGATCCTTCACCTGTCGAAAAATCCTTCGCCGGCGCGGATGACGCCATCAAAGCGGCGGCCACAAAGGCCGTAAACGCCATCAACAGCACCGACTACACTCTGGCCATGGCCGAACTTTTGAAGCTCGCCGCAGATCCCAAGCTCACCGACCCGCAGAAAAGGGCCGTCGCAGAAGTCCTCGATCGGCTCAAGAAAGCCACGGACGGCGCCGGAAAGGAAGCGGCTGGTGAAGCGGACAAGGGGTGATGCGCAAAAACTTTGGGCAAATAGATGCACGGGCCGAGTAAAAACACTTAGCCCGCATTTCTCCCCTGGAGTTTCGGCGGAGTGAGCGAGTCCGGCTGCCGTGCATTCCGCGGCTGGGGGAAGTTCAGTTCAGTGAACCAGTAAAGGCGAAAGGCAAGTCATGTCTGGCAACAAACATCGATGGCGATTCTTCCGTGCGGGCGGGTTCGATCAGGTGCGCCTCGACACCGGCGCCGATCTCGCGAACCTGGAACAACTCGACCAAAAGCTCTGGGTGGCCCTGGCCTGCCCCGTGCGCGGGCTGGAGTTCGACTCCCGGACGCTCGAACTGCTCGATACGGACAAGGACGGGCGCATTCGCGTGCCTGAAGTCCTCGCGGCCGTGAAATGGGCCTGTTCGTTGCTCAAGGACCCGGACGTTCTCGCGAAGCCTTCCGAAGCGCTCTCACTTTCCGCCATCAACGACGCCACGCCCGAGGGGAAACAACTTCTCGCTTCGGCCACGCAACTTCTCCTCAATCTCGGCAAGAAGAATTCGCCCGCGGTTTCCGTCGCCGACACCACCGACACCGCGAAGATTTTTGCCGAAACGCAGTTCAACGGCGACGGCATCATCCCGGCCGAATCCGCCGCGGACGACGTGACGCGGGCCGTGATCAACGACATCATCGGCTGCTTCGGCACGGAAACCGACCGGAGCGGCAAGCCCGGCATCTCGCAAGCCAAGGTCGATGCGTTCTTCGCAGAAGCCACGGCTTACTCGGACTGGTGGAAAAAGGCCGAATCGGATGCCAGCAATGTACTGCCGCTGGGGGACAAGACCGCCGAGGCCGTCGCCGCATTCAGTGGCATCAAACCCAAGGTGGATGATTACTTTGCACGCTGCCGGCTTGCCGCCTTCGACTTGCGAGCGTTGGCGGCGCTCAACCGGCAGGAATCCGAGTACCTCGCCCTCGCCGCCAAGGATCTGTCCATCAGCGCCAGTGAAGTTGCTGGATTTCCCCTGGCGCGTGTCGAGCCCAACAAGCCGTTGCCGCTAAAGGAAGGCCTGAATCCCGCGCATGCCGGCGCCGTCGCGGTCTTCCATGCCGCGGTGATCAAGCCACTCCTGGGCGACAAGTCCACACTGACAGCCGAGGAGTGGACGGCGGTCTGCACCAAGCTTGGCGCGTATGATGGCTGGTTTTCCAGCAAGGCGGGCGCGGCCGTCGAAAAACTTGGGCTCAAACGCATCCGCGAAATCCTCGCCGGCAAGAGCAAGGAGCTTATCACCGCCCTGATCGCGAAGGACAAGGCGCTGGAGCCGGAGGCCAACGCCATTGCCGCCGTCGACAAACTGGTGCGCTTCCACCGCGATCTGCACATCTTGCTGAACAACTTCGTCTCCTTTCACGACTTCTACACGCGCCGGGCCAAGGCCGTTTTCCAGGTGGGCACGCTCTACCTCGACGGGCGAAGCTGCGAGTTATGCGTGCGCGTGGATGACGCGGCCAAGCACGCCACGCTGGCCGGCCTCGCGAAGTCCTACCTCGCCTACTGCGATTGCACCCGTCCGTCCGGGGAAAAAATGACCATCGCCGCGGCGTTCACCGGCGGCGATTCCGACAACCTCATGGTCGGCCGTAATGGTGTCTTCTACGATCGAAAGGGCCGCGACTGGGACGCCACGATCACCAAAGTGATCGACAACCCGATCAGCATCCGGCAGGCGTTCTGGGCGCCGTACAAGAAGCTGGTTCGTTTTCTCGAGGATCAAGTTGCCAAACGCGCCGCGGCGGCCGACGCCGCTTCCGACGCACAGCTCGCCGCGGCTGCCACCAGCGTTGCCCAGGCCGACAAAACCAAGCCCGGTGAACCGAAGAAAATGGACGTCGGCACCGTCGCCGCACTCGGAGTCGGTGTGGGCGCGGTTTCCACGGTCATTGGCGGGTTCCTGAGCGGATTCATCAAGCTGGGTTTCTGGATGCCCCTGGGCATCATCGGCCTGCTTCTGCTCGTTTCCGGCCCGTCGATGCTCATCGCCTGGCTGAAGCTGCGCCAGCGCAATCTGGGCCCGATCCTCGATGCCAACGGTTGGGCCGTGAATACGCGGGCTCGCATCAATGTGCCCTTTGGCGGCGCGCTCACGGACGTGGCCGCGCTTCCGCCGGGCGCGGAGCGCTCGTTCGAGGATCCATTCGCCGACAAGAAAAGCCGTTGGCCGGTTTATCTTACCCTTGTCGCGGTCGTGGCGTTGGGCGCCCTGTGGTATCGCGGAAACCTGGACTCGGTGTTGCCTCCGAAAACCACGAGCATCTACGCGTTCGGCACCAACGCTCCGGCGTGGAAAAGAGCCAACACCAACGCTCCGGGGTGGAAAAAACTCGGCACGAACGCGCCTGGGTGGAAACCGGCGACCGCGCCGGCAACGAATGCTCCGGCGACGAACGCCCCTGCAAAGTAGCGCACCTGAAAGCTCAAAGTTCAAAGAGCTCAAAGCTCCAGATAAACTTCAAAGCCCAGATCCCAAATTCCAACTGGGACTGATAGTCGGCGCTTGAGGTTTGGCGCTTTGAACTTGGAGCTTTTCTTGAGCTTTGAGCTTTGAACTTTGAGCTTTAGGCGGCCTAGGCTGGCGCCGGCGCCGCCTTCCTGCCCGGCGCGAAGACTCCCTTGAGCCAACCCCAGAACGTCTTCATTCCTTTGATCAGCCCGACGTCCTGCACGCCCGCCAGTTGGTAGGTCTTCGCAAATCGATCTTCGTGCGTTCGGAAGCGCGGTGGAAGCGTCAACACCGTCCTCGCCACGCCGTCTTTCAAGTGGAGCACTTGGGGATAGAGCAAGCCCCGGCCGACTGAAAAATCGCCTTCGGGCAGGATGAGTGTCCGCTTGGGGAGGACGAGCCAGGGACGATATTCGAACAGCAGGCGCCCTTGCTCGTCGCGCCGGACACGACCGCAGGTGCGGACAGGCACTTTCGCAATGCGCCGCGCCGTGAAGGCGCGATCGGGGGTTTCGCCCACAGTGAATCGCGCGTGCCGAAGCGTCAGGAAATCCCACGCGAAAATGTTCCCGAACACCATCAGCCGCATCGACCAACCAGCCAGCAGGCACGCAACGAGAATGACGACGAGCGACACCGCCGCGCCGAAGTAAGGATTGACCAGCGCACTGAGGGCAACGAAGGAAAGCATGCAAAACCGCGCGAGCTTCAGGAGGGCGTCCACGGTCCCGAACGGGCTGACCATGATGAGCACATTGACGACGTGCGAGACCATCCAGACGACGAAGAACGCCGCCAGCGCCAGCGGCAGGACGAGAAGGTTCAACAGCGAAGCGCCGTCAATTGCCGCCAACCCCATCTCGGCGGCCAGCGAGCCGTCACCGCTGATGGAGCTGAATATGGACGCTACGAAGGGCACAAACGCGCCAGCTACGACGAGGGCGCTGATCTTGTTCTCGAACACTTCGGCCACGTCGAAAGGCTTCTTCAGAATCGTCGGGGCCGCTGTGCCCAGCACGTCCTTCAGGCAGACCAACGCAACGAGCACCAGCGCCGGAACCCAAAACCACGGCTGTGCGAACCAAGGCAGCTTGCCGCGCGCGGCTTCCGGTGTCCTGAAATACTTCACGGCGCCGACAGCTCCCACGCCCAGCAACGGAGAGATTGCCACGCCGGTGATCGTGGAGATAGCCTGCGCGACCTCCACGCCCGGGGTCGCCTTGACGGCAGGGGAATTGGTACCCAGCGCCTTGCCAGCGACTGCCACGGCGTTGGTGGGCGAAACTGCCACCGTGTTGGTGGGGGAATTTTCAGCCGCCGCGCCCTGTCGCGCCAGGCCACACAACATGGCCAGAGCCAAGGCCAGTCCATGTACTCTTTTTGTCATGGCACAAGGCTCCTGTCGGAAACTGCTGCTGTAAAGTGGGAAATGACCGGAAAATTTGAACTGCTTTGTACTGCCTGTTGGCCAGTAAAGCGCCAGGCTCAACGCTCAAAACAAGCTCCAAGTCCAAAATTCCAAGGGACTTCGTGTAATCCGTGTACTCGACGTTTCGAAACTTGGCCCCTTTGAACTTGGAGCTTTTCTTGAGCTTTGAACCTTGAGCTTTGAACTTGCCGCGGGTCAGGCCGCGGCAGGCTTGGCCCGCTTGGCTTTGGCGGCGGCCAACTTGCGTTTGATGTAGCGCCGGCGGCGCATCCGTTTCTCCACTTTGTTATTCTGTTTGCCCATAAGTCGCTTTACATTGCCGGCGTGTTCCGGATTCTTGGCGGCGCACTATGCTGTTCCGCACCTGCTGCTTCAATATCTATTTGCTGGCCGCCCTTTTGAGCCTGCTTGCGGGCGGCTGCACGACGCCGCCAAAGGAGGGAAAACGGGCCGAGTCCGCTTTGCGGCTGCACCTCGAGGTGAATCCGCACCCGGCCACCCAGAGCACGCGGGTGACCGTCGGGCGCTCGGCGTCGCTTGTCTTGAATGTGGACTCCCAGGCCTTCCTCACCGAGTTGCAGGTCGACAAGGCGAGCGTGATCGACGCACTCGGCGGCTTCGCCATCGCCCTCCAGTTCAACAGTGACGGCGCCATCCTGCTCGAGCAATTCACGACCGCTTACAAGGGCCGTCGCATGGCCATCGCCGCGGAATTCGGAGAGCTGCGATGGATTGCCGCGCCGGTCATCCGCCAGCGCCTGGCCGAAGGGCAATTGGTCTTCACGCCGGACCTCACGCGCGAGGAGGCCGACCGCTTCGTCCGCGGCCTCAACCGCGTTGCCGAACTGGTCCGCAAGGGGCGCAAGTGAACAGAGTTGCAGTGAATTAGAGTGACTGCCAAAAGTCATTTCCGAAATGGTGAGCGGCGCCCTGCCGGGCGCCGCGGCAAACCTGCAGGTTTGCCCCACCATTTCGGAAATAACTCTTGGCAACAGTTATAGCCGCAAAAAGGTTCAAAAAAGTCGTGGTTCGAGCGCTACTAACGACGAAGGTTTTCGCAGCTTGGCATCGCTCCACGATGCTGCTCTGTTTCGTCCTCAACTCCGTTGCCGCGATCGTACCGTCCTCATTCGCCCAGCCATTCCAGCTTCCCACCGCCAACCACGCCCTCTTCGAGCCGAACGGCGAAGAGCGGTTTTTCGTGGGCACGGTCGGCAAGTCGTGGACCAGCGGTATGTTCGGCTGTGTTCGCACCGAAGGGTGGCAGATGCACGAGGGTCTCGACATCCGCTGCCTCCAACGCGACAAGCGCGGCGAACCGACCGATCCCGTGCTCGCCGCCGCAGATGGCACAGTGGCCTACATCAACACCCGCCCGTCCCTCTCCAATTATGGGAACTACATCGTGCTGCGGCACGAGATGGAAGGCATCGAGATCCACACACTTTACGCCCATCTGCGCGAAGTTCGCGCCGGTCTCGCTTCAGGCCAAACCGTGAAAGCCGGGGAGGCCATCGCCGTCATGGGCCGCACGAGCAACACCAAGGAGGGAATCTCCCGGGATCGGGCGCACGTCCATTTCGAGATCGATCTCGTGATCAACGACCGCTTCCCGCAGTGGTTTCGCAAAACGAATCCATCGCAGCGCAACGACCATGGCGCCTGGAACGGCCAGAACCTGCTCGGCCTGGATCCGCGCCTGCTGCTTCTTGCCCAGCGCAAACAAGGCGCGAAGTCCAGCCTCATCGAGTTCATCCGCAACGAAACCGAGCTTTGCCGCGTGCTGGTGCGCGACCCACAGCTTGCCTGGGCGCGCCGCCATCCAATGTTCGTGAATCCCAACCCGGTGGCGGAAAAGGAAGGTATTGCAGGTTATGAGCTTACGCTCAACTTCAACGGCCTGCCCTTCGCGATGGTGCCTCGCGCCGCTTCCGAAATCCGCTCGAAGTCCAAATTCTCCCTCTTGTCCGTCAATGCCGCCGAGCGGCAAAGCAAGCCGTGCGGCCGGATTGTCTCCAAGGACAAATCGGGGCGCTGGCAACTGGCCCCGCGAGGCCAGCAGTTGTTGGATTTGCTCACGTTCTGAGGTAGTAATTGCCCAAGCGGAAAAGGTGGGGCGCGTGCGCGGGCGTACCTAAATCCCCATCGTTGAGATCTACCGAATACTTTTTCCTGGCGCACGCGGGGAGCGTGGAGGGGCGTGCTTCACCAAGCTTGTGAAAAAATTCACAAATTAACCTTGCCGCCCTTTTCCACGCCGATTAGCGTCCCTTGGGCTGTTGATTCGGGGAATCGCAGCGCGATTAAATGCAAACGAGCACGGAACTGGCCTACGACTCGAAGATTGAGGGCGGCTTCGTCGTCACCCGCGCCGAAGCCGCGCTGAACTGGTGTCGCAAGAACTCGCTCTGGCCCATGCCGATGGGGCTGGCCTGTTGCGCCATCGAATTGATGGCGGCGGGGGCGAGCCGGTTCGACATTTCGAGGTTTGGTTCCGAAGTGATGCGGTTTTCGCCTCGGCAATCGGACGTGATGATCGTCGCGGGTACCGTGACTTACAAGATGGCGCTGGCGCTCCGGCGCATCTACGACCAGATGGCCGAACCGAAATGGGTCATTGCGATGGGCGCCTGCGCCTCGACCGGCGGCATGTATCGCAGCTACGCGGTGCTTCAAGGCGTGGACCAGATCGTGCCGGTGGACGTCTACGTCGCGGGCTGCCCGCCCCGACCCGAGGCGTTGCTGGACGCCCTCATCAAGCTTCAGAAAAAGATCGAGAAGCAGCCAGTGCTGAAGGAACTGGAGATATCCTCTGTCCTGCGCTCGAAGCACGGCGAAAAGGTGGGAACAAATTGAGCGCGGCGGACGTCGCGTAAAGCGTGAAACGTAAAACGTAAGTTCCGATGGCTGTCCTGGATTTGGCTGCAAAACTGAAAGCGCAGTTCGGCGATCTGATTTCCGCGCCATCGCAGTTCCGCGGCGAGGTGACGGTGAAGGTCGCGGAGCCGGAGCGCGTCGCGGAAGTGTGCGCGTTCGCAAAGAATTCGCTGGGGTTCGATTACCTTGTGGACATTTCGAGTGTGGACAATTACGGCTCTGACCCGCGCTGGACGGTCGTCTACGAACTCTACGGCTATGGACATCGATGCCACCTTCGGCTCAAGACGGACGTGAGCGAGGAGAAATCCGAATTGCCGACGGTGACGACGGTGTGGCGCGGCGCCGATTGGCACGAGCGGGAGATTTACGACATGATGGGCATCCGGTTCCGCGGGCACCCGGATCTGCGTCGGATCCTGATGTGGGAGGGCTATCCGTATTTCCCTTTGCGGAAGGATTTCCCGCTGGCGGGCAAGCCGACGGACCTGCCGGATGTTGCGTTTACGAAGTCGGCGCCGTTGGAAGGAGGGCCGTTCGTGACACTGCCGGGCGGGAAGACTGCCGTGGAGCGCGAGCCGCGCGTGCGGACACCGGAGAGTTGATCGCATGGCCAACTACGATCAGTTTTCAGAGAAAAACACCATCGCCATGTTGATTGATGGCGACAACGCCCAACCTTCTCTCGTTAGAGAAATATTGGCGGAAGCCAGCAAGTACGGGCGGACTACGTTGCGCAGAAATTATGGTGATTGGACAATGCCGAACTTGAATGGTTGGAAGGAAACATTGCAGGAAAACGCCATCCAGCCGGTCCAGCAATTCCGCCATACGATTGGAAAGAACGCTATTGATAGCGCGATGATCATCGACGCGATGGACATTCTGCATTCGAACGCGGTCGATGGATTCTGTTTGGTTTCCAGCGATAGTGATTACACTCGACTTGCTACGCGCATCAGGGAACGCGGTCTGTTCGTCATGGGCATCGGACAGAAGAAGACGCCCAAGGCGTTCACGAATGCATGCGACGTGTTTGTCTTCACTGAAAACCTGGTTCCCCAAAAACAACAAACCACTGCGGTGGCGAAGAAGGTGACCGCTGCTCCCGCCGCAGTGCCGGCGGCGGACGCCTTGCCGCTCCTCCGGAAGGCTTTTGAATTGTCCGTTCAGGATGACGGGTGGGCAAGGCTCAGTTCGATGGGGGCTCGCCTCAGGAGTTTGGACCCGAGCTTTGATCATCGGACATTCGGATGCTCCAGCTTGAGAGCTTTGGTCACCAAACTCTCTGGCACAATCGAGATGCGAGAAGAAATAGCGACGGGGGGCAATATCATCGTGTTCATTCGTTTCAAATGAGCGCCGTCCACGAAATTCACGTTCCGGATTCTGCGGCCAGGGTTGCAACCCATGCTGCGTCCGCCGATGAACTGCGCGACCTGGAAGGTGAACGGATGGTGCTCAACATGGGGCCATCCCATCCGTCGACGCACGGCGTGCTCCGCATCCAACTCGAACTGGACGGCGAAATCATCACCCGGGCGATGCCGGACGTGGGTTACCTGCATCGCGGCGACGAGAAAATCGCCGAGAACATGACCTACACCCAGTTCATTCCTTACACGGATCGGCTGGATTACCTCGCGCCGCTGGCCAACAACGTGGCTTACGCGCTCGCGGTCGAAAAACTCCTCGGCATCGACAAGCAACTGCCGCCGCGCTGTCAGTACCTCCGCGTCATCTGCTGCGAATTGGCCCGAGTCTCGGCGCACTTGCTGGGCTTGGGGGCCTTTGCGTTGGACGTGGGAGCCGTCACGGTCTTCCTCTTCACATTCACGGAGCGGGAAAAGATTTACAACCTCATCGAGTGGCTCACGGGAGCGCGATTCACGACGACTTACACGCGCATCGGCGGATTGTCGCGCGACTTGCCGGCCGGTTGGGTGGACAAGTGCCGCAAATTCCTCGACGAAGTCGTTGTGAATTTTGACGAATCCGAAAAGCTGCTCACGCGCAACCGCATTTTCGTCGACCGGACGCGGGACGTGGGGGTGATCTCCAAAGAGGACGCGATCGACTACGGGCTTACGGGGCCGAACTTGCGCGGCAGCGGGGTCGATTACGATCTGCGCAAGGCCCATCCGTACCTCGTTTACGACCAATTGCAGTTCGACATCCCGCGCGGTTCGGCAGGCGATTGTTACGACCGTTACCTGGTCCGGATGGAGGAGATGCGCCAGAGCGTTCGCATCCTGCGACAGTGCCTGGATCAGTTGCCAGGCGGCGCGGACAACGCAGCCGGCGAACCGATTAATGTGTCGGACGGCAAGATCGTATTGCCCCCGAAGCAAAAGGTGATGACGAGCATGGAGGAGCTGATTCACCAGTTCATCCTGGTGACCCAGGGGGTCGACGCACCGCACGGTGAGATTTACTTCGGCGCGGAGAATCCGAAGGGCGAGTTGGGCTTTTACATCAACAGCAAAGGGGGCGGCACCCCGCACCGGCTGAAGATTCGCGCCCCGTCGTTCTGCAACCTGAGCATCCTGCCGCGCCTGCTACCCGGCCACATGATCAGCGACGTGGTGAGCATCCTTGGTTCGATAGATTTCGTGATGGGCGAGTGCGACCGCTAGAAAGAAATCCGAATGCCGAATTCCCGAACTCCGAAGAAATCCGAAATCCGAAACCCGAACGCGTCGCCGACAAGCTGCCGCCGTCTGTTTCGCGCTTCGGATTTCTTTCGGATTTCGGATTTCAGATTTCGGGCTTTGAAACATGACCTTCTCCATCCCAGCGCCATTTGAAGCCGAGCTCGACGAGCTGATCGCGCGCTATCCGCAAAAGCGGAGCGCGTCGCTCATGGTGCTGCACGCCTTGCAGGAACGCTTCGGCTGGCTGTCGAAGGAGGCCATCGAATGGACGGCCAGCAAGTTGGGCCTTCAACCCATCAACATTTACGAGTTGGTCACCTTCTACCCGATGTTCCGGCAGGAACCGGTCGGCAAATACGTGCTGAAGATCTGCCGCACGCTGAGTTGCGCGCTCGGCGGTTCGAAACAGTTGCACGAGCACTTCTGCACCCGGCTTGGCTTCGATGCCCACAAGCACGGCATTCAGACGACGGAGGACCGCAAGTTCTCAGTCGAATTTGTCGAGTGCCTCGCCAGTTGCGGCACCGCGCCGGTGATGATGTGCAACGAGGATTTTTATGAGGGCGTCTCCAATGCGAAGGCGGACGAAATCCTCGCCAAATGCAAATGACTTGGCTGCCCGACATGGATTTGAACCATGACAAACAGATCCAGAGTCTGCTGTGCTACCGTTACACCATCGGGCAAGCCGGTGCGTGCAACAGGGTAT
>Ga0134127_10000202_pt1 | contig 70371 bp, 48 predicted proteins | sample KB31753_FD_96459 | JGI IMG/M metagenome (GOLD analysis project Ga0134127, IMG submission 96459) | Terrestrial soil microbial communities with excess Nitrogen fertilizer from Kellogg Biological Station, Michigan, USA - KB3-175-3 | ecosystem: Environmental > Terrestrial > Soil > Unclassified ... | reverse complement strand
GGCTCGCGAGGACGCTCGCCCCACCAGCGATCAAGGCATGGAACACGGAGCACGGAATACGACTCCGGTTCGGCGGTTCGTGAGACATGGCGTCGCACATAGCCGCCACCGTAAGCACACCGGGGCGGGGAAGTGTTAGCGCCAAACGAGCGAAACGAGCGAAACGAGCCAAAAAGTGGCGTTCCGGGCCGTTTTTTGGGTAAATTCGACCGTTCTGCCCCCCAGATTAAGCACCGAACAGGAGATAACAGAGTAAACAGAGAAATCGGGTGCACGACAGAATTCTTCACAGCGTCAATCGGCTGCCGTTGGCCGTGTCCCGGAGGGACAACCGACACTAGACTGATTGCCAAAAGTCATTTCCGAAATGGTGGGCGGCGCCCTGCTGGGCGCCGCGGCAAACCGGCAGGTTTGCCCCACCATTTCGGAAATGACTTTTGGCAACCAGTCTAGCCCCGCGTTTCAACGCGGGGTAGGATGGCAGCCAGCCCCCAAGTCCCGAAGGGACGGCTGAAAACCCGCTCCACAAGTGGCTCCCCGGCGGCACTGCCCGCGGTGCCCGGAGGGCACCAATTTGAAATAGCCCCGGATGCAATCCGGGGTGTCGGTCGAATCGAAAAGCAAATTCGACCCCTACGGGGTCCAACCTCATGTGGTGAACTACCCCGGATTTCATCCGGGGCTATTCGAAGTGAAGCCCGCTGGGCTTCCCGTGGCCGCCAGGGTTCTTATCGCCGGCCCGAATTTCATGCGTCGCTGACCCGACGCCTTGATGTGGGGACTCGATCCGTGGACTGAAGTCCACGGCTACCGTCGAGTCGTCGCTCCGCGACTGCATCGGCATGCTGCCTGAAATCCGAAATCCGAAGAAATCCGAGACACGAAAGCCCGATAACTGCGGTGACCACGCCGTTGGCGGCGCCTTGCACGCGGGTGCCCGGAGGGCGCCAATTTGAATAGCCCCGGATGCAATCCGGGGTGTCGTTCGCGATGGCCTCGACCCCGCAGGGGTCGAATAGAAAGGGTGAAATTCGACCCCTGCGGGGTCAAACCTCACGTGGTGTACTACCCCGGATTTCATCCGGGGCTATTCGAAGTGAAGCCCGCTGGGCTTCCGTGGCCGCGAGGGTTGGCCATTGGAAAGTTGGATGCTACAAAGATGCCGCTCCTGACGGAGCTACTGACGCGGCCCGATCGGGGCAGCCCCATCGTGAATCGGGCGTACTCCCATCATCCGCCGCACCAGCCCCGTCAGGGGCGGCCTATTTGTAGAACTACGCCCGTCACGGCGTCCCAAGCTCCGTCAGGAGCGGCCTGGCTTATTCGCGCGCTGCAATGTCGCCCCTCGCCTTCAATCCTCCACTGGCACCACGAGGTTCTCCATGATGTAATCCTTGCGCTCGGGAGTGTTCTTGCCCATGTAGAAGCTCAGGATCGTGGCGGCGTCGGGCTTGGGGGCGTACTCGACCTGGCTCAGGCGCATTTGCGGGCCGATGAATTGCTTGAATTCCGCGGGGCTGATCTCGCCCAGGCCCTTGAAGCGCGTAATCTCGGCGCTCTTCCCCAGTTCGGCGGAGGCCGCGTCCCGCTCGGCTTCGCTGTAGCAGTAAACTGTCTTTTCCTTGTTGCGCACCCGAAAGAGCGGCGTCTCGAGCACGAACAAGTGGCCGTCGTGGATCAGCGCATCGAAGAAGCGGTAAAAATAGGTGATGAGCAGATTGCGGATGTGCAGGCCGTCCACGTCGGCGTCGGTGGCGAGGATGACTTTGCCGTAGCGCAGGTGCTCGATGTTGTCCTCGATGTCGAGGGCGCGCATGAGGTTGTACATCTCGTCGTTCTTGTAAACGATGTCGCGCTTGAGATCCCACACGTTGAGAGGCTTGCCCTTGAGGACGAAGATGGCCTGCGTCTCGACGTCGCGGCAGCTCACGATGCTGCCGGCGGCGCTCTGGCCTTCGGTGAGGAAAACCATCGATTCGCCACCCTTGTCGCGCTTCTTGTCGAGATGGACCTTGCAGTCCTTGAGTTGCGGGATGCGCAGAGTGATGGCCTTGGCGCGCTCGCGGGCCAGTTTCTTGACCTCCTGCAGTTCCTTGCGAAGCTGCTTGTTGTCTTCGACCTTCGCCAGGATTTTCCCCGCGACGTCCTTGTTGCGATTGAAAAAGTGGAGCAGTTCCTCGCGCACTCTGTTGACGAGGTCGGAACGGATTTCGGTGTTGCCGAGCTTGTTCTTGGTCTGCGACTCGAAGACAGGATCCTTCAAGCGAATGGCGACCGCGCCGACCATCGCTTCGCGCACGTCATCGCCGTCGTAGCCGCCCTTGGAATACTCGTTCACCGCCTTGAGCAGGCCCTCGCGGAAGGCGCTCAGGTGCGTGCCGCCGTCGGTCGTGTACTGGCCGTTGACGAACGAGTAAAAGGTTTCCCCGTAGCGGCTGTTGGTATGGGTGAAACAGAACTCCAGCATCTTGCTGGCGTAGTGGAGCGGGGGATAGATCGGCTCGGAGTTATCCTGCGCGAGTTCTTCGAGCACGAGATCGTGGAGGCCGTGGCGGCTTTGAAACGTCTTGCCATTGAAGACCAGTCTCAGGCCGCTGTTGAGGTAGGAGTAGTAACGCAGGCGCTTCTCGACAAAATCGGGGCGGAACTCGCTGGCGTCGAAAATCGACGGATCGGGCTCGAACGAGATGAACGTGCCGTCGGGTTCGGTGGCGGCCTTGCCTTTGTTCTCCTTCTTGAGGCGGCCTTGCTTGAACGAGGCTTCGACGTATTCGCCGCCGCGAATGCTGCGCACCGTGAATTCCTTCGAGAGCGCGTTGACCGCCTTGGTCCCGACGCCATTGAGGCCGACGCTGAATTGGAAGACGTCGTCGTTGTATTTGGCGCCGGTGTTAATTTTGGAGACGCAATCGACCACTTTGCCCAGCGGAATGCCGCGTCCGAAATCGCGCACGCTCACGCGGGAGCCCTCGATGTTCAGGTGGACTTCCCTGCCGTAGCCCATGATGAATTCGTCGATGGCGTTATCGACCACTTCCTTGAGCAGGATGTAACAGCCATCGTCGTAATGGGACCCATTGCCGATGCGCCCGATGTACATGCCCGTGCGCAGCCGGATGTGTTCCAGGCTGCTGAGGGTCTTGATCTTGCTTTCGTCGTAATTGTGCTTCTTCGCGTCAGCCATACTTCGTGAGAGGAATTATCCAGAAGCCGCGCGGTGGTTGCCAACTGGAAATGCGGGGAACTTTGGAAATAGGATGGGGTAGCACGGCCACCGGCCTGTGACGTCCGGCGGGTCGCCGACCGGGGCGGGCCAGTGGCCCGCCCCACCACCAAAAAACTGCGATGCGCCCTACAGCAGGCTTGTGTTCGGGCAGAGCCCGCCGCTTAATTCGACCGCGTTGAAAGTCCGAGTGTCCAACCCGGCCGCCCCGTCGCCCCGCCCGCATCGCCTTATCTCCGTGCTGTTCTTTTGTTCCGGGGCAACCAGCCTGGCCTACGAGGTGGTCTGGTTCAAACGCTTCTCCCATGTCTGGGGAAATTCCGCCCTGGCCATGGCCCTGGTCGTCGCCTGCTTCCTGCTGGGCCTGGGAGCCGGCGCGCTGCTCTTCGGCCGCTGGGCGGATCGCATCCGCAGTCCGCTCCTTTGGTACGGTTGGTGCGAAGCGGGCATCGGGTTGCTCGCGCTGCTGATTCCATTCGAAATCGGATGGCTGGGTGGACTCAACTCCTGGCTGTACTCCCATCTTCACGACGCCGGGTTGTTCCACGCCCTGGCCCGCGGATTATTGACATTGCTTGTCATCGGCCCTCCGTGCGTGCTGATGGGCGGCACGCTGCCGCTGCTGGTGAAGCAGACCGTGGCGGGTCCGGAGGATGCCGGCCGATCGACTGCCTGGCTCTATGGCATCAACACGGCAGGCGCTGCCATGGGTTGTCTTGCGGCTGGGTTCTGGCTCATCCCATCGTTCGGTCTCGCGTGGACAAATATCGCGGTCGCCGCCGGTAACGGAGCCATTGCCGCAGTCGCCCTTCTTGCAGCGCGCCGATTTGCGTTGAGCAGCGTGCCCGCTCCGGCCTCCGGTTCAACGCCGCCTGCTCCAGGGGCGGCGGGCCGTCCAGCCATGTGGATTTACGCTGCGGTCATTCTGACCGGCCTGGCCTCGCTCATGTTGCAAATGATCTGGACGCGGCAACTCGCCGTCATGCTGGGAGGTTCGACGTATGCCTTCACCACCACACTGTTCATTTTCCTCACGGGCGTCGGGCTGGGATCGTTGTTGTGCCGATTCCTGCAACGGAGAAATGCCGACCCCATCAGGCTGATCGCCATCACGATCGGGCTCCTGGTGGTCTTCACGGCCGCTGGCAGATTTGCGATTCCGGCGGCCACTGACTTCGTTGGTTTGGCCGCCTCGTTCCGCGATTCCCAATTCGCCAACGCTCTCGTGTGCGTCGGAGGCGGGTTGCTGTTGGAATTCCTCCCGGCGATCGGCATGGGAGTGCTTTTTCCGTTGTTGGTCGGCATCGCCTCGCAACACAAGAACCGAATTGGAAACACGGTTGGCGCCATCTATGCCTGGAACACGCTCGGTTCCATCGGTGGCGCTTTCCTGACCATGTTGGTGCTGGTACCGGCGTTGACCCTTCCCAAGGCGACGGCGTTTGCGCTCGCGCTTTATCTGGGCGCCCTGCTGCTGGTCCACTTTAAGGCGCGGGTCCGGACGTCAGGCAGCGTTGTGCTGGTCTCGCTGTTCGCAGGAACTGTGGCCGCACTGTTCGCGGCCCGGCCCCTCGATCCGAGACTCACGGACTACGGAGCTTTCCTGTACGGCTACATGCCCGCCGATGAATTGCTTCGGGACATGAAGGTCCTGTTCTTCCGCGAGGGCCCGGCCTGCAACGTGCTGGTCGTCGAGTCCGGCGATCACCGGTGGCTGCGGGTCAACGGGAAAACCGATGCCAGCACGCAAGTGGACATGGAGACGCAACTCGCCCTGGCGTATCTGCCGCGGTGCCTGAAGCCGGAAGCCCAGGATGTGTTGATCATCGGCCACGGCAGTGGCGTCACCGCCGGAGCGAGCCTGCTGTTTCCCGGGACCACGGTGACGTGCTGCGAAATCGAGCCCGGCATCCTCGAGGGTTCCCGGTTCTTCAGCGCCGTGAATCATGGACCCGAAAGCTCCGGGCGTTTCACTCCCGTGCTCGACGACGGGCGCAGCTTTCTGCAGGCCACGGAGCGCCGTTTCGATCTCATCATCTCGGAGCCGTCCAACCCCTGGCTGGCCGGCATCTCCAGCCTGTTTACGCGTGAGTGTTACGCGGCGGCCCGAGCGCGTTTGAAGCCCGGCGGGCTGTTCGCGCAGTGGGTGCATTTGTATTCACTCGATCGAGCGGACTACACAATGATCTTGCGGACAGTGCAGGCCGTCTTCCCTTACGCCGCGCTGGTTTGGATCAATGACAACAACACCATCATCGTCGCATCGGAGCAACCCATCACGCCGACGCCCAACACGCTGGAGCGCGCCCAAAAGCTTGTAAACGGATTGCCACCGGTGAAGGCGGATCTCCAGCGTTACTTTCAAGCGACAAGCCTTCCGGCGCTGCTACTCTCTCGCTACCTGCTGGACGAACAGGCCCTCAAAACGTTTGTGGACAGCGCGCCTTCCGGGCAACTGCACACGGACGTCAATCTGCGCCTCGAGTTCGACGCGCCTCGACGGCTCTATCGCGGCCCGACAGACGCCGCCTCGTCTCCTGCGCGAATCGTGCTCCGGGCCGCCGGCGAAGCGTTGTGCATCTCCAAAATCATGCAAGCACACGGTTCGACGCCTGAAGCGCTGCTGGCCCTCAAATATCAAACCGCGTTGTTCAATCGCCACGGCAACGCCGCGGCCGTCCAGAATGCGGCTCGATTGGGTTCCAGGGCCGCGTCCGGGGATCCGTTCTTCCTCACGCACCTGTTGCTGTCTCCCGAGGCTCTCGACGACGCGTCCTTCGCGCAAGCCGCCGCGCGACTGGTGGAAGTTTCGCCGGACGAAGCCGCAAACGTCGGCGGCGGACTCTGGCAGCGGCGCAAACATCAGCGCGCGGCCGTCATTTTCGAGTCGCTCGTCAAACGGCACCCGTCCTCCGCCACGGTCTGGATGGGCCTTGCGATGAACCTTCACGCGCTCGGCCGCTCCGCGGATGCCGAGCTTGCGCGAAAGAAGGCGCTGCAATTGGATCCGCTGGCCGGATTCATCCGCTCCAGCATCACCGCCCTGGAAGCACAATTGCAGAAGACCGAATCCAAGGTCGCCATCGAGACGCCGCCGCTTTCGTTGCCCGCGGACGGCGCAATTCCCGGCAAAGTGGAATGAGCACACATCCACCGTGTGGCTAGTCCGCCTCACGCGGGCTGGAAAACTCTGAGAGGGGCTGCGCAGGGCGTTAGACTGGTTGCCAAAAGTCATTTCCGAAATGGTGGGGCAAACCTGCCGGTTTGCCGCGGCGCCCAGCAGGGCGCCGCCCACCATTTCGGAAATGACTTTTGGCAACCAGTCTATGCGGCACGGTGTCTCCTAGGCGCGGAGGCTGCCAACCGGAAATGTGGCAGCGGCGCTACTCTGGGACAACATCACTCCGCATCAGTGTGATTTGTCTAATTCTGTCCGAGTCCGTCCGATATTCGATATGGATTGCATATCCCTGCCGTTCAAAACGATCCCACTCACCATACTCACCGAGTACCGGATCACTGTATTTTCCACCGCTCTTCGATGGCGTGCCAAAATATTCCTGAACTTGCGTGCGGCTTGAAGAAAATGGGATCTCCAACAGGCCTTCGTCAAAGCCGCCAAGATCCTCGGCATGTAAAAAGATAACGCGGACCTTGTCGTCGAGGTCGCACCTCAACTCAAGGCCATGTTCCCTGAATTGGTAGTCTGTTCCTGGCTCTTCAAGATCGTCCTCCGAAGACTGCTCAACTGGCCAATTCTTGAAGGGAGCTTCCCGCAGTATGCTTGAGACGTGATTACCCAGGAATTCTGAGATTCTCATCTTTTCGCTCGCCGGCGCACTCGCTCCGAAAACAGAACCGGCTCACGCCGGGCGCTGCTTTGTTAGCGGCTGCCAGCCTTCGGCTTCAGTTTCCGAATCCAGCGCAGCGCGGCCAGAGCCGTGGGAATCCAGCGCACCAGGTTCCGCCAGCGCCGCGCGGCCAGAATCCCGGCCACACCTGCGCCCATGGCGAGCCAGGGGCTGGCTGCGCCTACGGTGTCCCGCGCCGACTGCAACCACTCGAGCCTGGCGCGAACACCGGCCAGCTCGGCGCGCAGTACCGCCCGATGCAAATCGGCCTGGAGCACGAGCAGGCGCTTGCGTTCCGCCAGTTCCATCATGTCCCGTTGCCCAGGCATGTGCGGTCCTTTTTGAATTCTTCGACGGTCTTGGAGAATGGGCTTGGACTGGTGCGAATCCGATTGTGGACAAACCATAAGAGGCCCGCACCTGCGGCGAGTGAAACGAGGGCGAGTCCAATCAGTCCGAAGTACGCGGCCACCTGCCACAAATAGAGGGCCAGCGCGCCCAACGCGACGAGCACTCCCGCCACAATGAACGCCAGCGCCACAACGAGCCAAACGAGCATGTTCAGCGCGCGCAGCTTCGCTTCCTGCAATTCGACGGCGAACAACTCGATCCGGTTTTGCGCCAGACCCAGCAACGAATCACCCGTTCGCCGCAAAGAGTCGCGCCAACTGCCCGGGGTGCGTTCGCTCTCGTCCATGCCGGTTATTTGCGCGTGACCAATACGCCGATCAACAAGCCGACGCCGAACGCGACGCCGATGGATTCATACGGATGGGTGCGAATCACGGCGTCCGCCTTCCGGGCGGCGGCCCGGGCATTCGCCGTGCCTTGTTCCTGCAATTGCGCGCAGGTTTCCTTGGCGCGTTCGAGCGCCGCGGAAATGCGGCTGCGAACTTCCTTGGCCTTCTCGCTCACGTCGCCGGCGGTGGCCTTTAGGAGGTCTTCGGAGTCGCGAACCAACGACTTCAAGTCCGCCATCACGCGCTCGCGTGCCAGCGTGGTGTGGGCGTGTTCCATGTTTTCAAAGTGCGTTTCCATGCTCGTTCCTTTCGCTTTCAGTGTTCCGTCATTCACTAATGTAATTTCAGTCTCTCATTTCTTTTGCCGCCGCGCAATGATTTGCGGCAGGCGAGGCGAGCTGGATCGGATGCGCATGCGGAAAGCCCAAAACCCAACCGGAGTTCCTGACGAGGCTCTGATCTCCTTTGTCCGGAAAGTTTGAGCCTCCTTACGTCGGCTGCTACGAACTTACTCGTATCGCAGCGCCTGGATGGGATCGAGTTGCGCGGCTTTGAGCGCGGGGACGATGCCCGCGACGACGCCCACCAGCGTGCCGAACCCGAATGCCACGGCCATGGCCGTCGGAGTGATCTCAGGCGTGTTCGAGACGGGTGAAATGGCGCCCAGCACCTCCACGAAGCCGAACGAGCCGGCGATTCCGGCCACGCCTCCCAGCAGGGCGATCACCGTGCTCTCGACAAGGATTTGCATGAAGATGTTCGCATTGGTCGCACCGACGGCCTTGCGGATACCGATCTCGCGGATGCGTTCGGTGATGCTCGCCAGCATGATGTTCATGATGCCGATGCCGCCGACCACCAGGCTGATGATGGCGATGAGCCCACCGGAAAGGCGCTGGTTCCTCGTGGCAGTCTTCATCTGTTCGTACGAGTTTTCCTGCGTCATGAACGAAAAGTCTTCGATGCCTTTGTGGGAGTGCATGAGGACGTTGCGGGCCTGCTGGAGGGCGGGTTCCAATTCCTCGACGTCCGAGACGCGAATGTTGATGACGTCCAGACGCGGGTCGGGCGTGTTGTTGGTGCCGACGGCGGACTTGAACTTCAGGTACATCGTGTTGAGCGGAATGTAGACGGTCGAGTTCTTCATCCGAAAGACGAAGTCGCCGCCGCCCCGGCCGCGTCCGCCCCAGCCGCGGCTTCGGGCCGGCCCGGTTTGGACAGCCTGGGGATGTTCGCGAATCCACATCCGGTACTTTTTCTCGGTCTCGCTCTCGTACCGCTCGAACATGCCAATGACCACGAACGGCTCGCCGGCGATGTTGATGGTGTCTCCCAGCGGAATGATCTCGCGGCCGACGTCTTCCTCGGCGCCGAAGAGTTGGTCGCGGATGTTCGTGCCAATGACACAAACGTTTCGGGCCGCTTCGTCGTCCATCTCGTTGAACATGCGGCCGTGTTCGATGACGTGCTGGTTCAGGTCGATGGCGGCGGGCCACGTGCCGATGATATTGGCCCATTCGGTGGTCCGGGCGCCCTTGGTCGCACGCGTATTCCGCGGGGCGCGCATCTCGGGCGCGGCGGCGGTGATGAATGGCGCGCTGGCGCGCATGGAGTAAACGTCGTGGATCGTCAGGCCGACCGCCTGGTCCGCCAGGTGTTGCTGGGCGGCGGGCACGTCGGTCATTTCGATGCGAACCTTTTCCAGGCCGCCGAAGGCGATGAGGCTTTCGCGCATGCCATTTTCCATGCCCTTGACCATGGCGCTCATGGCAATGAGAGTGGAGACGCCCAGGACGATGCCCAGCATCGTGAGCGCGCTGCGGAATTTGTGGGCCCAGATTTCCTTGAACCCGACTGCGACGGCGTTCCACAGGTTGGCCTGAGGCAGGGCCAGGGCGTGGGTGAAGTCGCCGAAAGGGGCAGGTGGCTTTTGCAGGTCGGGCATGGGGAACGTTAATCGTTAAATCGTTGAATCGTTGATTGGCTAATCAGTTGCGTTCCAGGCCTGCCAACCTGGCATCGACGTTCTTGGCAATCTTGCCGTCGCGGATTTCGATGCGGCGCGGCGTGCGGGCGGCGATCTCCGGGTCGTGGGTGACCAGCGCAATCGTGCGGCCTTCGGCGCTGAGCCTGGAGAACAGTTCGAGGATGGCCTCGCCTGTGTGCGAGTCGAGGTTGCCGGTCGGTTCGTCGGCGAAGACGATCTTTGGGTTGTTGACCAGTGCCCGGGCGATGGCGGTGCGCTGTTGCTGGCCGCCGGAAAGTTGCATGGGCCGATGTTTCGCCCGGTTGTCCATGCCGACGAGTTGGAGGGCAGCCATCGCGCGGTCGCGGCGCTCGCGGCCTGAGAATCCACTGTAAATCATCGGGAGTTCGACGTTCTGGAGGACGGTGAGTTTGGAAAGCAGATTGAAAAACTGGAAGACGAACCCGATCTTCGTGTTGCGCAGGCTGGCCAGCTGTTTGATGGACGCGTTTTGAATCTCCAGTCCATCGAGTTTGAGCGTGCCGCGCGTCGGGGTGTCCAGGCAGCCGAGGATGTGCATCAGTGTCGATTTGCCGCTGCCGGAAGGACCGATGATGGAGATGAACTCACCGCTGTCGATATCGAGCGAAACTTCGTCGAGCGCGCGGATTTCCTCGCCACCGAGGTGGTAAATCTTGCTGACGTTGCGCAGTTCGACGAGGGGCATGTGGCCGTTAAAACGTTAAATCGTTTAAGTCGTTAAATCGTTGAAACGTTCGAACAGTCGCCAACAGTCGCCAATAGTCGTGCCGAAATCGCAACCGCCGCTGTTTTCATCCTGTCCTTCAGGGACGAAAGGCCATTGGAAGTTCCGGGCACCATCACAAATTACGAGCCCGTCGGTCTCGAAGCTCGGGGAGACCCGCCTGCCGTGCCTTCGCGCGGGCGGGCGCCGCCGCCACCGCGGTTGCCGGGCTCGCCGCCCATTCTCCCTTCACGAGGGCGACGCGCGCCGGAGCTGCCGCTCGCGCCAGGCATGCCCGCCTGACCGGGCGACGCGCCGGTGATCGTCTTGTCCAACGCGACAACTTCCCCGGGCTTCAGGCCTTCCAGAACCTCCGCGTTGAAATAGTCCGAAGCGCCAATCGTAATGGGCCGGCGCTCGAACGCGTCATTCGTTTTCACAAACACAAAGCGCTCGCCGGCTTCGGTGAACACCGCGGCCAACGGCACGGACAAAACATTGTCCGCCGAGGAAACCGGGATGCTGAGAACCGCAGGCATGCCGGGGCGCACACGAGGATCGATGTCCTTGATGGTAACGCGCGCCGAGAATCCCTTGATCCCGTTCTTGATCACCGCCTGCGGGGCGATGCGCTCGACGACGCCCGTCATCTTGACCCCCGGCACCGACTCGGCCCGGATTTCCACGGAGCGTCCCTCCTGAAGGCGAACCACGTCGGCCTGGTTGACATGGGCGTTGACGATCATCTCGCCGAGATTGGCGATGGTCATAATCTCGGTGCCGGAATTGAAACCGGCCGATCCCGAAACAGTCTGGCCGAGGGAGACGGGCCGCGTGAGCACCGTGCAATCGAACGGCGCGAGGATGCGCGTCTTGCGCAGGCGATCATCGACGAGCCGCAGGGCTTGCTCGGAACGGACCAGGGTATTGGTGGCCAGGTCGTGGTCGGTGCGGGCGTCGTCGTAAATCTCCTGGGAAACAAAATGCCCCTCGAAAAGTTCCCTCTGCCGCTTGAGATTGCGAATGGCTTTCTCCAATTGCAGCTTGGCGCCGTCGATTTCGACGAGCCGCTGCATGCGCTCGATTTGAAGGTCCTTGTCATCCAGCCGGCAGAGCAAGTCGCCCTTCTTCACCTTGTCCCCGAAGTCGATGGGTAACTCCTCGATGCGGCCATTGATCTCCGGGCGGACCGATACCTGGTCGGCAGGCCCGATGTCGCCCGCGGCGCTGATATCGAAGCGGATGTCGCGCTGTTCGGCGGTGGCGGTGGTCGGGCGGCCGGTGGGCTGCGAGGCGCCGTTCCGGCCGGGGCCGTTCTTGTAATAAAAGTAACCGCCGCCGCCGAGACCGGCGAGCACGAGCATGATGATGAGCAACTTCATTCGTAGTTGTTGCGCCGTCCGCGGCAAAGCCAGCCAGCAGAAGCGCTTCCACGGCAACATACTCCCCGGTCGCCCGACAGAATGCAATGCAATTAGCCGAATCGCGGGATCGCTGTGCCGAAAATGAGATGGCCTCAAGGCACGGAGTATTCAGAGAAGTTGCGCCGGAAGGCGTTTCGCCGCCTGGCTCGCGCTGGCGAGACGCCGCCGCGCCCAACTTTCTGCGCGAGTTTTTCCTTTGCGAGTCCCCCGCGTTGGGCTGAAATCCCGGCGCTGACCCGAACCGTATTATGAGCTCGAAAGTCCCGGCCGAACTGAAATACGCCAAGTCCCACGAATGGCTCCGCATCGAGGGCGACACCGGCACCGTGGGCATCACCGACCACGCCCAGCAGGAGTTGACCGACATTGTGTTCGTGGAGCTCCCGGCCGTCGGCCGCAAGGTCAAAGCCGCCGAAGCCTGCGCCGTGGTCGAATCGGTTAAGACCGCCAGCGACATCTATTCGCCCGTCTCCGGCGAAGTCCTCGAGATCAACGCCGCTCTGGCCAAGAAGCCCGACCTGGTGAACAGCGACCCCTACGGCGCCGGCTGGTTCTTCAAGCTCAAGCTCTCCGCCCCCACCGAAGCCGCCGGCCTGCTCTCCCCAGCCGATTACTCGAAACAGATCGGGCAGTAGCCGAGTGCGCGGAAAACTCCGCAAGAACCGCAACTCTAGTAGCGCAGAGTTGCACTCTGCCGTATCGCCGAAGCCTACGCACATGCGATTGCAGAAGTTCTAAATGGATCGTGTCATTTCAGCATTTGATGCCATCTGCGATTCAACCAGTTCCGGCGTCAAGCCGGTCGCTCGAAATCGCTCTGTCTCCGGCGGGGCATTTGTTGGCCGAGCTGTCCGACGATGCCCAACCAAAGCTCGAGGCGGCGGCAGTGTCGCGCCTCACCGCAGCGTTCACCGCGTCCAGCGCACACGGGTTGGAGTTGTTGGCCGCGGATTTCCTGCACGCGCCGTTGCCGGCCAGTCTGGGATTCTGGCGCGATCTGGTGCGGCGGTTCTTCACCGGGCTCTGTCACAGTCCGGACCAGGAGCATCCCACAAAACTTTCCGTCCCCGCGCCTACGGAGGCTGAGTTCACTGCGCTGGCGGAAACGGCGCCGCCGATGCGCGGACTGGAGTATCTCGACGCCGCCACGCTGGCGCGCCTGTGGGGTCAACTCGAAGCGCGCGTTCGGGATCAAATCCAGCGGACCGAGGGCGGCGTCGCGGCGTATCTGCGCGCACAGAATCCGGTCTGGAATGCCGTTGGCCGAGTCACCTTCCATCTCGCTGAGAACAAGCGCAGCCCGGAACAGCCCTTCGCGTTTCTGGCCACCTACACGCACCGGGTGTCGGACGCGGGCCAAGCACAGCACATCCCGCTGGGCCGCGCCTTGCAGGAATACGCAGGGGCGCAGAACCGCGCCGCGCTGACCACACTGCTCTCGCCGGTGCAGCGCGCGGCGGAAAAGAGCAAGCTGGCGCGCGAACTTCTGGATTCGCGCGCGATTTTTCACCCGCAAGCCTGGCCACCCGCCCAGGCGTATCGGTTTCTCAAAGAGATTCCGCTGCTGGAGCAAAGCGGCATCATCGTGCGCATTCCCGACTGGTGGAAAGCAGGCCGGCCGCCGCGGCCGCAGGTGAGTGTGCGAATCGGCGACCGCGGCGCCAGTCTGCTCGGCAAGGACGGCCTGCTCGATTTCAAGGTCGAGATGTCGCTCGACGGGGATCCGCTCACCGAGGCGGAGTGGCAGAGGATTCTCAACTCGACCACCGGCCTCGTGTTGCTCAAAGGCAAGTGGGTCGAAGCCAACAGCGACCAACTCCAGGAAGTCCTGGCGCATTGGAAAAAAGTCCAGGCCGCAGTCGGCGCGGACGGTGTGTCGTTGCTCCAGGGATTGCGGATGTTGTCGGGTTTCGACCCGAGCCGCGCTGCCGAGACCGAGATCGAGGCAACGCGCGCCGAGTGGTCGAACGTCGTGGCCGGCGACTGGTTGCACCGGGCGCTGGAGGAAATTCAAAACCCGCAAGCCGAGCCCGAGTCCGATCCGGGGCCGGAACTGCGAGCCCAGTTGCGTCCCTACCAGCGTCAGGGCGTGCATTGGCTTTGGTACATGAATCGGCTGCGCTTGGGCGCGTGTTTGGCGGATGACATGGGGCTGGGGAAAACCATTCAAGTCATCTCGCTCCTCCTGGTTCTCAAACGGAATCGGCAGGCCGCCGGGCGGCGGCTGGCCGGGACAGAGGCAGAACCATCTCTGCGCCTTCAGCCCGGTTCAACGTCCGACGATCCGGTCGCGGCGATACATTCCAAGGACTCACCCGTTGGAAAGTTGAAGCGGCCTGAACGCCGCGCTCCTGTTGAGAGCCCGAACACCCCCCAGTCCCCCAGCTTCCTCGTCGTCCCCGCCTCGCTCATCGCCAACTGGAAAAGCGAGATCCAGAGGTTTGCGCCCTCGCTCTCGGTCTTCTTTGCGCACCCGTCTGAGACACCCGCCGACGCGCTCGCCGCCGTGGCGCGCGACCCGGCCAAAGCACTGGTCGGATACGACCTCGTTATTACCAGTTACGCGTTGCTGCTCCGTACAGCCTGGATGAGGGAGATCCAGTGGAACTTGGTGGTGCTCGACGAAGCTCAGGCGATCAAAAACTCCGGGGCGCGGCAGACCCGCGCCGTCAAGGAACTGCGCGCCCTCGGCCGCATCGCCCTCAGTGGCACGCCCATTGAGAATCGCCTCTCCGATCTTTGGTCGCTCTTCGACTTCCTCTGCCCCGGTCTGCTCGGCGGTGCCAAGGAGTTCGCCGGATTCGTCAAGAGCCGCTCGAAGCTGGAGCACGGCCAGTTCGCGCCGCTGCGCCGGCTGGTCCGGCCGTACATCCTGCGTCGCTTGAAGACGGACAAACGCATCATCAACGATCTGCCGGACAAGACCGAGTTGAACGCGTTCTGCAATTTGACCCGTCCCCAAGCGGTCCTTTACCAGCAGGCGGTGCAGGAGTTGGCGGACCGACTCGAATCGCCCGAGGTCGAGGGCATCCAGCGGCGCGGCATCATTCTGGCGTTCCTCACTCGCTTCAAACAACTCTGCAACCATCCCTCGCAATGGCTCGGGGATGGCGCCTACGACCCGGCCCATAGCGGCAAGTTCCACCGCCTGCGCGAGTTGTCCGAGGAAATCCTGGCCCGCCAGGAGAAGGTTCTCGTCTTCTCGCAATACCGCGAGATCAACGCACCGCTGGCCCGTTTCCTGGCGGAGATCTTTGGCCGCTCCGGCCTTGTGCTCACCGGCGAAACCGCCGTAAAGCAGCGCCAGCAACTCGTGGACGATTTCCAGCGCGAGAGCGGGCCGCCCTTCTTCGTCCTTTCGCTCAAGGCCGGCGGCACAGGCCTGAACCTCACCGCCGCTTCCCACGTCATCCACTTCGACCGCTGGTGGAATCCCGCCGTCGAAAACCAGGCCACCGACCGCGCCTTCCGCATCGGCCAGAAGAAGAACGTGATGGTCCACAAATTCATCTGCCGCGGGACACTCGAGGAACGCATCCACGACTTGATAACCAGCAAACTTACCCTGGCCGAGGACATCCTGGGCGAAGGCGCGGAACGGCTTTTCACCGAGATGAACAATTCGGAGTTGCTCAAATTTGTCGCTCTGGATATGAGAACTCTCACCGAAGAATAGCGGCCCACACCACTCAACTCCCAACCAGTATGAGCTGGGGATACGGATTCAGACCCTACGTGCCCGTCGCACAACGACGGGCCAATGCCGCGCGCCAGGTCGCCAGAATGTCCGGGAAGGGCCGCACCGTCTCGCCGGTCAGCCTCGCAGGCAAAAAAATCGCGGCCAGCTTTTGGGGCAAAGCCTGGTGCGACAACTTGGAATCCTACAGCGATTACGCCAACCGCCTCCCGCGTGGTCGCACCTATGTCCGCAATGGCTCCGTTGTGGATCTGCAAATCGCCGAGGGCCAGGTGACCGCTCTGGTCAGCGGTTCGGAACTCTACAAAATCAAAATCCAAATCAAGCCGCTGGGCCGGGCGCATTGGAAACGCGTACAGACCGAGTGCGCCGGAAAGATTGATTCCCTTATCGAGATGCTTCAGGGCCGCCTCTCCGCCAGTGTCATGCAAGTCGTCACTCAGCCCGGCCAGGGCCTTTTCCCCAAACCGGCGGAGATCCAAATGGATTGCTCCTGCCCCGACTGGGCGGGTCTTTGCAAACATCTCGCCGCCGCGCTCTACGGCGTCGGCGCGCGACTCGACGAAAAGCCAGAACTCCTTTTCCAACTGCGCGGCGTCGATCCTTCCGAACTCATCAGCAAAGCCTCAGCCACTGAAGCCGTCCGTCAAACCACAACCGTCTCCGGACAGTCCAGTATCGCCGAGGCCGATCTCGCCGATGTCTTCGGCATCGAACTGGACACTGCGCCAGCGGAAGAAAAGCTGGCCACGCGCGCCGAAGCCCCGGCCCCAGTTCCAGTGGCCTCCCCGCGTGGAGTGAGATCGAAGACCAGAGTCCCGACCACCGCCAAAACCAAGCCAAAGAGCGGGCTACAAAAACCTCAAGCCAGGAAGAAGGCCAGGTCAGCGAGGTGAATCTCCGACGACTGCGGCAAGGCGGGTGAACGAAGCGGAACCAGTTTTGTTCCGCACATCTACTAGGGCCGGGGGCCTGGGAGCTGCTGGACTGGGCTGTGCGCCGAGCTAGGAGGACAAACTCAGGAAGCTGTCGGCGTTCCAAAATGAGCCATTGCATGATTTGTAAGTGTAATTTCCACAGGTAGTTACAGAACACGGCCTATTCACTAGAGTGATTGCCAAAAGTCATTTCCGAAATGGTGGGCGGCGCCCTGCTGGGCGCCGCGGCAAACCGGCAGGTTTGCCCCACCATTTCGGAAATGACTTTTGGCAACCAGTCTAGTGTCCTGTTTGCTGAGTTATATTCATAAGTGAGCGCAAGGAATCTCCCGCAAATCCGGCGATTCCGAGGGGCCGCGCGTTTGAGATTTCCGTAACTAACTTCACAAACAGGACACTAGAGCGATTGCCAAGCGGTTCCAGTCTCCTTATCTGACGCGGAGAAGGTGAGCGGGCGCTGCAGGGTATCCTGCTCAAGAGGCGCTGGTGCACAACTCAAAAGCGGCGCATCGGTCGTACGCGAAGAAGTGCGGAGTCAGGCGCGTTTGTTGCGGTGCTTTGCTGTGCCAAAAAGTTGTCGGATTTCAGCCCGGGCGGGGGTTTAGTTGTGGATGCAAACGATGGATGACTGGGATTTGTTGCGCGAGTACGCAACACAGGGCTCCGAGCAGGCGTTCGAGACCCTTGTGAAGCGTCACGTCGATCTGGTCTATTCCGCGGCTTTCCGCCAAGTCCACGACCCCATCGTCGCCGGCGAAGTCACGCAAACTGTCTTCATCATCCTGGCGCGCAAGGCCTGCACGTTGGGCCGTGCGACAATTTTGTCCGGCTGGTTGTACCGCACGGCGCAATTTGCCGGAGCCAAGGCACAGCGGAGTGAATGCCGTCGTCGCAATCGTGAACAGGAGGCCACACTGATGCAACCAGAGCCAGGCGAATCTGCGTGGGAACAAATCGCGCCACTGCTCGAAACGGCGATGGCCCAATTGCGCGAGACCGATCGGAACGCAGTGGTTCTGCGCTACTTCGGAAACAAGGACCTGAAAGAGGTCGGCTCCGCCTTGGGCGTCAGCGAGGATACAGCGCAGAAGCGGGTCGCGCGCGCCGTGGAAAAGCTGCGCGCTTTCTTCAGCAAAAGAGGGGTATCCCTTTCGGCGACGGCTCTGACGGGCGCGCTGGGAAGCAATGCCGTGCAGGCCGCCCCAGTGGGGACAGCCTCTGCTGTTGTCGCCGCAGCAACCGGCGGACAAATAGTTGCGGGCACTACGGTCGCAACTCTCATTCAGGAAACACTCGGGCTTATGACATGGACCAAAATGAAATACGCACTGGCCGTGGCCGCGGGAGTTTTGCTCACCACGGGTATCGCCGTAACGACACTGAACACGCGGGCACAGCCCTCGAATAAGGGGCCCGTAGTCATCGATGAAGCGTCTCCCGCTTCCAAATCGATTCCATCGCGGTTTTGGTCGGCCGTCCTCTCGCCGGACGGCAAAACACTGGGGACGACCGGCGGCGGCTACAACGCGCCGGAAGAAGCTGGGGAAATTGTCTTGTGGGACCTGGCGGCCGGACGGGAAAAGCTGATTCGCCGCCAACCCAGCACCATTCGAACGATGGCGTTCTCTACCGATGCGAAACGGATTGCCTTCGGCGATTATTCCGGCGCCACCAAGGTGATGGAGGCGGCAAACGGCAAACTGATCGCCGCCGTGAGCAATCATAGCGCGATCGTCAACACGGTCCTGTTTACGCCCGACGATCGAACGATTATCAGCGCGTGCTTCGATGGAACGATCACGCTGTGGGATTACGCCAAAAACAAGGAAGAGGTCGCGTTCACCGTGCCAGGCGAGCGGCTGCTCACCATCGCATTGTCACCTGACGGCAAGCACCTGGCCGCGGTGACGTGGGAAGGCAACGGTTACATGTGGGATTTCGTCAAGCGGGAGCAACGGTATACATTTCGTGGAACGCTGAAGAACGCGATGGTCGAAGGTCTCGTGTTTACCCCGGACGGAACGGCGTTCATGACCGGCAGCCGGGACTCCCTGCTGCGCTTGTGGAATACAGAGACGGGTGAGCCGGTTCGGGATCTTACCGGGCGGAAAACGGTGGTCACCGCCGCCGTCTTCTCGAAAGACGGACAAACATTGTACACCAGCGGCTTCCGAGCCGATCTTATCCGGTGGAACGTCGCAACGGGCGAGACCGCAAATTCCATCATGGCGCACGGCGAACGGTTTTACGGTCTGACGCTCAACGGAGATGGGAAGCAGATCATCACCGCGGGTTGGGACCATCAAATCAAGATCTGGGACGCGAACACTCTTCAGTCGGTGGCCACTTTGATGCGTACGATTCCATCGCCAGGCGCAGGTTCACAATAACGGCAGTCGCGGCCACGACCAACGCAGCCCTGCCTGCGGCTTTGGTCTCCGAAAAACTGATGCGGGGCAGTTGAAGCAATTCTTTTCATTTCATCCTGCGTGACGCTCAATCGTGCATGCCCGCCCCAAGGTAGAATACGCGGTGGAATTCCGTCCTCCCGATCGACACTTAGTTTACTTGCACTTTTTCGCAAGTGCCCTGAAATCAGTGGAGCGGGTGAAGGGAATCGAACCTCGTGATTATTCTCGCCGGCGGAAGCGCTCCAGGCCGAAAGGCTTGAAGATGTTCCCAATGCCGAAGTACGGGTGCATACCCTAAGCACTGGCAGGCTTGAGGTCAGTTGAATGGCGTCTTCTGCGGTTGCGGAGGCGACACAATCGACGCACGATTAGACTGGTTGCCAAAAGTCATTTCCGAAATGGTGGGGCAAACCTGCCGGTTTGCCGCGGCGCCCAGCAGGGCGCCGCCCACCATTTCGGAAATGACTTTTGGCAATCACTCTAGCCGCGTCCTGTCCGGCGCGGCGCAGTCACCAGCCGCGTTCATTGCGGCAGTTCTTTGCGTGTCGTGAAGCTGAGGGAAACTTCTTCGCTAGATCGCATGGTCTGGCCTGTCAGGACGTAAGCGAGCGCTGCCTCGACGGCTGGGCCGTCCTTTTCTGCTTTGGCCTTCACGCGGTCGACGAGGCGTGCGGCCCAGGGCTGCTCTCGAATCTTTAGCCGGATCTGCGCGATCTCCTCCTGGTTGAGGAGCAGATTCGGATGGCTAACGGCAACGCTGCTTGGTTTGATCTCTGCGGGAGCGCTGAAGATTGGCGGTGAATCCAGTAGCCATACCGTCCCGGCGCAGATTGCCACGCGCAAGAATTCACGTCCCTTCATGGCGAGTATAGACGATCGACGACCTCCTAGATTGCTGTCCCTTTCTTTACTCATTTGCCCTTGTCGGCGACTCTCTTGAGGATGAAATCCACAACCGGTCCTTGATCATTTGGGGCAAGCGGGTAATGACCTTCCCCTGCTTTGATCATGACCGTGATCTGCCCCCCGAGTTCCTGGTATCGCTTCTGGGCAACCCGCGTTTGGGTTTCGAGCCACGGATCGAGGCTGCCGCAAACGTGGAGGAGGTCCACACCCGCTTTGGCCAGCGGGGTTAAATGATCGAGGGGCTGTGTTTCCGACGTGTAGTTGCGCAGAATGGGATTCTCACCGTAGATGCAACTTACTTTGTTCGGGTTCGCAATAGCCCAGGCATAGGCTTCACCAGCCGCTCCGCCTGCGCCTTCCAATACGGGCTTGGGGGAGAACCCGTGGTCGACCAGATATTTGTAGAGGGAGTTCCACTCGTCTAAAACCGTGACAGTGGGGTCTCGCGGGCGAGGACCCGTGACAACGTGAAAACCTCTGTGCAAAAGGGCCAAATCGACGACCGCATCTCGCGAAACCAAGTCTGCTCTGAGTATCCAGGGTCTTCCGGGGGCTGCCCTCTTTGGCACCACCACGTTCACAGTCCCGGTCATGCTGTCGGCTTTGAATTCGTATCGATCGTAGGTCTCAGAGAACCACGCTCCACGACAGGTGATGTACATATCCTCTTTCGCAAACTTGGAATAGCTGTTCGCGATGCTGTAGAACGAGGACTTAGTAAAGCTCTTGCCAGCAAACGCAGGTGCGGGCTCGCCGGGCTCAAGGCTCCGCGTAATGAAGTCTGCAATGAGGGTCGGATCGCGCAGGCTGTGGGGATGGTGCCCAACACCATCCTTGATCATGACGGAGATCCTGCCCCCCAGATGTTGATAGATGCTCTCGATGGGCAACGTGTGGTTGCCTGAAAGGGGATCGAGACTCCCGCATATGTGCAGGAGCGGCACATCGCGCTGCACCAGTTCGCCAAGCTTCATCAGGCTCTCCCGGGTTATCAGGGGATTGTCGGCATAGATGCAAGAAACATGGTCAGGATTCGTGGTAGCCCACGTGAACGAATTACGCCCCCCACCGCTCATACCGATAAAGGCGGGCTTTTGGGAAAGCCCATGGCTTTCAGTGAGAAACGTATACCAGGCATCCCACTGCTTGACGTCATCGGATTGGATGAAGCCAACGTGAAAGCCACGCTTGAGCAGCTCAATCTCAACCTGTGGCTCGTGGTCGAAATAACGGCCTCGCCACGACCAGGGCTTGCCAGAAGCCGCTTCCTTCGGAACGACTACCACGCAGCGCAAATGGCCCTCCACCTGGCGATCGATCCCAGTTCTCTCTTTGGGGGATGCCTTCATCGGCTTGACCGTCAGTGCCGCACCGTCCATCAGAAAGTCGAAGCGGTCGAACCCATGCCACGACGTCCTCTCGCCAGTAAAACTCGCACGTGTCTCGGCAGCTTTACCGTTGGGCTGAGATTGGCTTGGCTGCTGGCCGTGGACATCGTGATTGATAGCGATCATCGCGGTGATCGCGAGTATCTTTTCAAAGACATTGGCGTTCATATCACTAAAGGACGTTCGACGGATCAAATCCTTGCAGCTTCAGCACGAGTTTACCTATTTCCGGCGGCCGTTCGTCCTGGCAACCTTCGGGCTGGTCCTTCGGCCCGTGGCTGTGAAGCCTCAGACCGGCATTACCTTTTACTACACTTTGTGCTGACGATGAAGCGTTCGAGACTTCCATTCAAACAAGGTGCTCCTGGCACATTTCAGAACACCACGCATCGATCCGCAACTTAATCGGGTCTCGAACTTCACGTGCCCTCGCGAGCTTTTCCTCCTGAGAACAGAGGAGCCAACGGAGGGGAAAGGAACCCCTTCTCTCCTCACGTCAGCTGCTACGTTCATCGCACGACAAACTCCGTCGGGGCCAGCAACCATGCTTTTGCGGGCTGGGCCGCGAGACTTTCGCGGACCAGATTGAGTGGCACCGCCAAGTTGAAGCCCGCGTGCCGCAGATAATCTCCTACGGTTGAGCCCGAGAGCGCGCGAATCTCGTCCGAGGACCCGCCGAAAAGATCCATGGTTTCAAACATGCTTTTGTGTCGAGGCCGATGAATCACCTCGAAACCGGGTTTCAGTTTCGCTTCCGCGGCGGCGGCCGCCATGGCGTCGTCCACCCCGCCAAGATGATCGACCAGGCCGAGCTTGACCGCTTGAGCGCCGGACCAGACACGCCCTCCGGCCACCGGATTAACCTCCTCGATTTTCATCTTGCGCGAGGCGGCGACCCGGCTGAGGAATTTCTCGTAAAAGTCATCGACAAAGCCCTGCATCTTCTCCTGTTCCCCGGCGGTCCAGCCGCGATCGAGCGACATGGCTCCGGCCGATTCGTCCAGCGTGACGCTCTCCAGCTTGAACCCGATTTTTTTGAGCAATGAACCGAAACTGAGCTTGAGCGCGAAGACCCCGATGGAACCGGTCAACGTGCCTGGCTCGGCATAAATCGGACGCCCCAGGCAGGTAATCCAGTAGCCGCCCGATGCCGCCAGGCTGCCCATTGAGATGGTCACCGGCTTTCGGGCCGCGAGCTTTTCCAGCGCGCGCCGGATGGCCTCGCTGGCCGTAGCGGAGCCGCCCGGTGAATTGATGCGCACCACCACCGCCTGAATGTTTTTATCCGAAGCAACCTCCTCGATGCTTTTTACCGTCGGATCGGCCGCAATGAAACCGGGCCGTTCCATGTCCCCGTCAACGATCATGCCGTCAAGGTGAAGAACCGCCAGGGTGGGCTCCTTCACGGTGTCGTCCGCTCCGCCGCCCACGATTTTCGCAAACAATTCGAAGAAGCCGAGCTGCTTCGGCTGGCTTTTCGGAGGGAGCGCCCAGGTAATCTCCCTGGCCTCGAGGCCAAGCTGCTTCGCCACGGCGTCGCGCTCGCCACCAAACGGTGCCAGAGAATCGACGAGACGGGCTTTGGCCGCCGCGCTGGCGGTGAACAGCCGCTCGCCCTGCAGCTTGCGCACCTGCGCCCGCTCGAGTTTGCGCCCGGTGGCGATGCCATCCACGAGGGCGTCGTTCATGGTTGAGAGCATCTCCCGGTAGTGGGCTCGCAAACCTTCGCTCATTTCGGACAGGGTGAAGGGTTCGACCGCCCCTTTGAATTCGCCCACGCGGGCCACGCTCGCTTTCGCTCCAATCAGTTCCATCGCGTCGTGAAAGTGCAGCGTGCTCAACGAAAGTGACGGCAAATCGAGCGCGCCCAATTCCGCCATCAGCACCGTATCGCAGGAACTGGCCACGCAGTACTGAATGGTCCCCGCCGTCTCCAGCCACGCGAAGGTGCGTTTCTTGGCTGCGCGCACTTTGGCGATGTGCCGGCGCAGTTCCGAGAGTTGGGCGTGGTCCAGTTGCAGATTCGGGGCGGAGAGATCGAACAGGAGGTGGCCGATTTTCTCGTTTTTGGCCAAGTCATCGATCTTCTCGCAAAGGGCAAAGAACGAACCGGGTTTCTCCAAATCCCCGGACAACAAGGTGAGCGGATCGAGCCCGGGTGCCGATGGGTGGTCTTCATACGCTCCTTTGAGCACGATGATCCGGACGGCTGCCTTGGTCCCGGCTTCCGCCTCCCCCTCCGCCGCAAACAGGGCCGCGCGCGGCCCGGCGAAGAGGAAAACAATCAAGAGCACGGGAAAAAATTTGGAGCGCTTCATAATTGGGAAGTCTTTGTCGTCAATATCGGTTCTCGGCCCTGATCTAGCGAACGGATGCAGAGATGCGTCAACAGAATAAACCGGGACCGTGAAACGGAATTTCTCGTAGCGCAGATTGGCAAATCTGCGCTGCTTCAACTGCACTTCGCTGGGGCGTCCGCGAGAAGGTCCTTATTCTCGGGTCAGGGCGACAATTTTTTCCTCGAAGGCCGGGTATTTGGCGCTGAGTTCTGCCCGCCGACCGGGGCTGTAATCTGAATAATCGAAGCCCGGTGCCATAGTGGCACCCAGCAGAGCAAAGCGCCCGCCGGGCACGAGGCGGGAACCTTGCCACACGCCTCCGGGCACAACGACCTGTGGGCGCATCCGTTGGTTGAAGTCCGTGCCCAGGATGACCGTTTCTCCCGCTCCATTGGGTCTGAGTTGGAGCATTTCGACCGGATCGCCCAGGTAGAAGTGAAAGATTTCATCTCCGGGAAGTAGATGAAGAGCGGAAAAGGTTGTTGGAGTGAGCAAATAGTAGATGGCCGTGCCGAACACTCGATCGCCCGAATACTCCCGCCCCAGCGCGTGCATCGGAATCGTTCCAATGGCGCGATAGGTTTCCGCGAAAAAGCCGCCCTCGAAGGGATGAGGTTTCAGATTCAGCTGTGCAATGATTTCGTCGGCAGTATTCATGCGAGAAACGGGAACACGTCGTATTGAACTTCGTTGGGTACAACCGGCTCGGGCGTCAGTGACGGTGTTTAGCCGAACGGGTCCGCATCATCAAGGATGCGTTTCGGTCACTTCGATTCAACATAAGCAAACGAAGTGAGGGCCAAGAGCGGACTGCCGAGGTGGGACATTCCGCAAGGGCGAGGCGGCTCGCGAGGACGCTCGCCCCACCAGGGTTGAGGCTGCCTACCGTGGAGATGATCAGGACTTTCTCAGTTGTGACGCCGGTTTTGCAACTTTGAGAGTGGCCCCACCTTTGCTCCCTTCGCATTCGCTCCACTGAAAACGCTCTGCCGGCCGCCATTGCGGGTGCAGGTCGGTTTTGGCGGAACGGAGTAGAGCTCAACCAATAAGCACATCATGAACGCACACGTACTGTCCCTCAGGCAACGGATCTGTTGCCGCTCCCCCGAAGTCCAAGTCCAAGTCCAAAACTTCCTTTGTGCCCTGGCCAGCGCCGGAAAGCTGCTGGCGGGCCTCCTGTTGCTGGCGCTGGCCGGCGTCGGGACCGCCCGGGCCCAACAGGCAGACTGTTACGATGTCATCTGTCCCAGCAACCAGGTGAAGTGGGTCTGTTCGGACACGAACAAAGTCCCCCTCGGGCCTTACCCCATCGTGATTATCAGCAATCATTGTCCGAACCCAACGCCCGTCGCGGTAAGTTGTGTTCCGCCGCCGGCCACGCTGGTCGGGCCCGGAGTGCATCCCGTTCATTGTACCGTGACGACCGCGGGGGCGGTCCTCGCCCAGTGCGACTTCCAGGTCATCGTGCGGATCGACAACGAACCGCCGGTCATCAGTTGTCCGAGCAACATCGTTGAGTTCGCCTGTCCCTCGCCTTTCGGGCCGTGCGGCACGGTGGTGTTTTATCCTCCGCCCACGGCTTCCGACAACAGCGGCTCGGTGTCGGTCACCTGCGTGCCGCCGTCAGGGAGTTTCTTCCCGTGCGGCGACACAACGGTCACTTGCACGGCGAAAGACCGCTGCGAAAACGAGAGCAAGTGCGAATTCAAAGTCCGCGTGGTGGAACAGGCCAATCCGCCTGTCATCCATTGTCCGCCGGACATGACGGTCATCAGTTGCTCGAACTGCGTGGTGGTGAACTATCCGCTGCCGCTGGTCGGCAACGGGGTGTTGATTGGTTGCAATCCGCCTCCAACCGCTTGTTTGCAGCCCGGCGTGCACATCGTGACATGCGTGGCCTCGAATGAGTGCGGCCGGCGCGAGTGCTCGTTCAAGATCACCGTCCGGCGCGACGACTTGCCGCCAACGATTCAATGCCCGAGCAACATCGTCGTGCGCGCCTGTTCGGACACCGCCGGCGGTTGCGGCAGAATTGTGAATTATCCGCCGCCCACGGCCGCCGACCCTGGTGGCAGCGGTGTGGCGTCCGTGACATGTGTTCCGCCGTCCGGCTCGTTCTTCCCCTGTGGCATCACGCCGGTCGTCTGCACCGCCGAGGATGAATGCGGGAACAAGGCGAGTTGCACGTTCACTGTCGAAGTCCGGCCGATTCCGCCGCCGTCGATTAATTGCCCGAGCAACATCGTCGTGAGCCTGCCGTGCGGTTCCAACTGCGTCCCCGTCGTCTATACCCCGGTGGTCAACAATGGCGTCCTCGTCGGCTGCAATCCACCCTCGGGCCACTGCTTCCCCGTGGGTCCGACGCCCGTCATCTGCCGCGCCACGAACGAATGCGGCCAGGTCGACGGCTGCGAATTCACCGTCCATGTCATCCAAAGCGTGGGCCTGCCGCCTTCGATTCAATGCCCGGCGGACATCACGGTGAACACTTGCTCGAACTGCGCGGTGGTGAATTATCCGCTGCCCATCGTGGGTAACGGCGTGCTCGTGGGCTGCACGCCGCCTCCCGGCACTTGCTTCCTGCTCGGGACCACTGTTGTCACCTGCACCGCGTCGAATGTCTGCGGAGGCACGGCCAGTTGCCAATTCAAGATCACGGTCCGCCCTGTGCCGCCCCCGACAATTCTCTGCCCATCGAACGACATCATCGCCACATTGCCCTGCGGGTCCAACTGCGTGCCGGTGTTCTATCCACCGCCGGTGGTGAGCGGTGGCACGTTGGTCGGCTGCAATCCACCTTCGGGTACCTGCCTGCCTGTTGGCGTCTGGCCGGTCGACTGCCGCGCCACCAACGACTGCGGCGACGTCGCCCGCTGCGGATTCAACATCCGGATCATACAGGGCCAGGGCCAGCCGCCGACGATCCAATGCCCGGCGGACATTACGGTGACCACTTGCTCGAACTGCACGGTGGTGAACTATCCGCTGCCGGTTGTGAACAACGGCGTGCTCATCGGTTGCGTTCCGGCGCCCGGGACCTGCTTCCCGATCGGTACCACGCCGGTCACTTGCACCGCTACGAATGCTTGCGGCAGCGCGGCGGGCGGGAGCACTGCCAGTTGCCAATTCAAAGTCACGGTCCGGGAGATCCCGCCGCCCACGATTCGCTGCCCGTCCAACGACATCATCGCCACGGTGCCTTGCGGGTCGAACTGCGTGTCGGTGTCCTATCCGCCACCGGTCGTCAACGGCGGCACGCTGGCCGGCTGCAACATCCCTTCGGGTACCTGCCTGCCCGTTGGCCTCTACAACGTGACGTGCAGCGCCACCAACGTGTGCGGGGACGTTGCGGGTTGCGAGTTCCTCATCCGCGTGGTGCCGGGCCACGGCCCGCCGCCGATCATTCAATGCCCTGACGACATTGCCGTGCTCGCGTGTTCGAATTGCGTCGTGGTGGCTTACCCGCCGCCCGTCGTTCTCAACGGCGCGCTCGTCGCCTGTGTTCCGCCTTCGGGCTCCTGCTTCCCGCTGGGCGTGAACATCGTGACCTGCATGGCCACCAACCAGTGCGGCGAGGCGGCCCTCTGCGAATTCCGCGTCATCGTCCGTGAGGTGCCCCCGCCCTTCATCCTCTGCCCGGAGGACATCACGGTGCGCACCTGCAAGGATTGCGAAGTCGTGAATTATCCGGCGCCGGCCGTGTTCAGCGGCGGACTGGTGGGCTGTCAGCCGCCTTCGGGATTCTGTTTCCCGGTTGGCTCGACGATCGTCAATTGCCTGGCCACGAACAAATGCGGCGAACGCGCCGAGTGCAAGTTCACCGTCCATGTCGTGCGCGTGCCGGAAGTGGGCATCCTCTGCCCCAGCAACATCGTGGTGCTCACCTGCACCAATGGCGAATTCGTGGACTATCCGACGCCGACCTTGACCCCCACGGGTGCGGTCGATCCCACGGACGTCAACATCATCTGCCATCCACCGTCGGGCTCCTTCTTCCCGATCGGCACAAACGTGGTGCGATGCTGCGTGATCGACCGCTGCGAGCGCACCAACTGCTGCAGCTTCACCATTACGGTGATCCCCGGCAAACCGTGCGTGAAGCCGCCGCCCAGCATGGTGCTCTGGCTGCCGTTCGACGAACCCTTCGGCGTCATCGCCAACAACATCGTGCCCGGTGCGCTCAACGGCGTGCACGCCAATGGCCCCGTGCCTGTGCTGGGCCAGCACGTGTTGAACAGCCTCTGCTTCGACGGGGTGAACGACTTCGTGCGCGTGCCCAATTACGGTGCCATCGTGCTCGGCGGGTCGCACTTCTCGATCGACACCTGGGCGCTGCGTCGCGACACGGCATCGACAGCCGGCCGGCGGGTCATCGTGAGCAAGATGAGCCAGGTGCCTGGCGGCGGCGGCGCTGGTTATGAGTTCTACCTCGACAACGGCGTCATGTGCCTGGACTTGCGCACCCCCGCGGGGATGGTCACGTTCAACTCTGGCGCCGTCGGAGTCGTCCCGCTGGACAACAATTGGCACTTCCTGGCCGTGACGGTCCAGCGCGGCTTCCCGAACACCGCCCGCTTCTATCGCGACGGCGTGCTCGTGAACTCGGTCGTCGGCGTCCTGGCGGGCAGCGTTGCCAACGGTGCGTCGCTCTTCGTCGGGTCGCGCACCTTCCCGGGGCCGGGCAACTTCTTCCAGGGTTACCTCGATGAGGTGGAAATCTTCCGCCGCGTCCTGACGCCGCTGGAGGTCAACCAGCTCTGGCAGGCCGGCCGATCCGGCAAGTGCAAGATCAAGTGCTCGATCCCATGGGACGTGCCGTTCCCGCCCGGCGTGAACTGCATCACGGTGATGGCCAGGATCTGCAACTGCTCGGCGGTGCCTCAGCCGATTGCTTGGACGGCCTCGGGCCCGATGCCGATTGGGACGCCCAGCGGGTCGTTCGTCCTGCCGCCGTTCTCGTGCACGAACGTCCCGATTGTGCTCTGCCGCCCGACGAACAACCTGCCAGTGGGCGCCGTGGTCCGGTGGACGCTGTCCGTGTTCTCCGGCACGCAATGCCCGATGGAATGCGTCGGCTCGGTCATCAATCCGGGCCCGATCATCGTCGGGGTGCCGGGCGATCCTGTCGGGATTCCGGGCACGTTGCGCGGTCGCAACGTCCGCCTGAGCCTCAACGGCCTGCCTCCGGGTCAACCGATCCGCATCCGCGCCATCGGACCGGACATGGAACCGGACATGACGACCCTCAGCCTCAACGGGCTGCCTCCGGGCACGCCGGTCATCATCCCGGGCGGTGGCGGATTCGCGCCCGCGGCGGACATCGTCGTGAACATCCGGTTCGTCGAACTGCAACCGATGGGTGGCTACCCGATCCTCATCGAAACCGACCTCGATGGCGACGGCCAGTTCGATACGCTGGCGTCCTTCGACGTCGAGAACACCGTCGTGCCTCCGCCCACGCTGCACATCAAGCGCGGCGACGGCAAAGTCGGCCTCGACTGGTTGGATGAAGGCGAAGGCCTCGGCGAGATCGAGGAAACCGACGACGTGGTCAACGGTCCCTGGACGGCCATCCCGGGCAGCGATCCCGGAATGACGCTCGAAACCACCGAGAAACAGCGGTTCTTCCGCGTGTTCATCAAGACTGAGTAAGCAGCGCCGCACAACGGGCTGAGTCAATCAGCCCGTCCTTTCCAGCGGGCGTTGGCGTCGAAAGGCGCCAGCGCCCGCGACGCTTTGCAAGTATGTTCGTCGCCTCCCTCTCCCCTCAACGGAAAGAGCCAGGGTGAACTGGAAAGCAACCGCTCGCACGAAAACCAAATGGGCCAACCATGGGTGTTCTCACCCCTCACCCCGACCCTCTCCCCGTTGAGGGGAGAGGGAGCGCGACGGACGTCCGAACCATGACTAAGCATTCTCCGCGCTTGGCGGCCGTGTGCGCTCGATGGCGCAAACGTACCGTGCGCGGCTCGATGCTGACCCATTGTAGCGCGGGCTGCATCGCGACTCCCTCTCCCCTCAAAGGGGAGAGGGCCGGGGTAAGGGGTGAGGCGGTCCAGCTGTCCCCTGCAAAAAACTGGGATGCACCTCCGCCGCAAATCTCCGATCAGCACGATTGACTAACTTCCGGCGCTTCTCTATTAGGAATCTCCAACAGACCAACGATTTGTCGCCAAGCCGTATGCCGCCCAAACCTGAAAAAGCCCTCGAAAAAGCCGGTGAGAAAGCTTCCGAGAAAGCTTCCACCGATGCCGCCAAGATTTCCGCGACCCGCGCCCGCGACCTCGAAGCCGCCATTTCCACCATTACCAAGGCCTTCGGCGACGGCTCCATCATGCGCCTGGGTTCGGCGCAGGCCCAGCGGAAGATCGAAGTCATCCCCACGGGCGCCTTGGCCATCGATCTCGCCCTGGGCGTCGGCGGCGTGCCCCGCGGGCGTGTCGTCGAGATTTTCGGGCCCGAGTCCAGCGGCAAGACCACGCTGATGCTCCACGTCATCGCCAATGCTCAGAAGGCCGGCGGCCTGGCGGCGTTCATCGATGCCGAGCACGCGTTGGACCCGGGTTACGCCCGGAAACTCGGCGTCAACCTCGATGATTTGCTCGTCTCGCAGCCGGATAGCGGCGAGGAAGCGTTGACCATTTGCGAGACCCTGGCCCGCTCGAACGCGCTGGATGTCATTGTCATCGATTCCGTCGCCGCGCTCGTTCCCAAGGCCGAACTGGAAGGCGAGATGGGCATGGCCACGATGGGCATGCAAGCCCGGCTCATGAGCCAGGCCCTTCGCAAACTCACCGCCATCCTTTCCAAGTCCAAGACCACCTGCGTCTTCACCAACCAGCTCCGCGAAAAAGTCGGCATCATGTTCGGCAATCCCGAGACGACTCCCGGCGGCAAGGCCCTCAAGTTCTACGCCAGCGTCCGCATCGACATCCGCCGCAAGGACGCCATCAAGGACGCCGCGGGCACTGTGCTGGGCAATCACGTCAAGGTGAAGATCGTGAAGAACAAGGTGGCTCCGCCGTTCATGGAAGCCGAGTTCGACATCATCTTCAACCACGGCATCAACAAGGAAGGCAGCATCCTCGATGTCGGCGTCGACAGCGGCGTCGTCGAGAAGAAGGGAGCCTGGCTACAGTTCAACGGCGAGTTGATTGGTCAGGGGAAGGACGCCGCCCAGAAAGCCCTCGCGGAGAAGCCCGAACTGGCGCAAAAAATCACGGACGCGATTCTGGCCAAGAGAGCTTCCCCGGAGACGGCAACAGACGAGGCCTGAGTCGGAGGAATCGCGCGCTAGACTGCCTTGCTGTTGTTCATTTGCGCCGCCTGGGTCTCCAATGAGCGCAACTCACATCCAGACCAAAAGCCTCACGTTGGTTCTCAAAACCCCCGAGGAGATTCTCGCGGGAATCGAGGCAATGGAACCTTCTGTGAAGGCCCAGGTGTCTCCCGATTGGCTGGCACGAGTCCGCGCCTCCACCGCACCGGATCCGTGGACGCATGGGTATGCCTTGGTGCATCGGGCCACGGATATCGTCATCGGGCAGGCTGGCTTCAAGGGACCTCCTGGAAAGGATGGCGTGGTCGAGATCGCCTACGCCGTGGCACCGGATTACGAAGGGAAGGGCTACGCCACTGAAGCGGCGCAGGCGCTGACCGATTACGCCATGGGCAGCGGCCAGGTGCGCCTTGTGCGAGCCCATACGATCGCGAAGGACAACGCTTCGGCGCGGGTCCTGGTCAAATCAGGGTTCCGGCTCATCGGTGAGGTCATGGACCCTGAAGACGGAAGGGTCTGGAGATGGGAGCAACCCCCATCTTAGGTTGCTTAGGTTGCGGCGCCTTCGCGGGGAGAATCGGCCTAAGCTAATAGTCTCGCGCACCTCCGGCTTCATTTGAAACCAACACCCAAACTATGTCAGAACATTGCGTCCAAGTTGTCCTGCCGCTGTCGAGCGAGCATGGTTCTTCCAGCCAAGTAGAGGATATTCACGAGTTGACTGACAAACTGGCCGACGCCATTGACGAGCGAAAGGCCGGCGAGTTTGACGGAGACGAATTCGGAGATGGCATCTGCCGGCTCTATATGTATGGCCCTGACGCCGACAAGTTGTTCGACGCGATCAAGCGGCCACTCCTCGCTTCACGTCTGTCCAAGGGCGGTCACGCCATCAAGCGTTACGGCCCACCCGAGGACGGAGTCAAAGAAGTGAGAGTGGACTTCGGCGCAGCCACCACGCCCAAGAGGAATGCAGCAAAGGCACGAACTAAGAACAAGAAATGACCAAGTGGCCTAAACAGCCGTTCAAAAAACTCCAAGTGTGATTGTAGCGGCGGTCTGTGAGTCTGTGACCGCCGAAATCGGGCCAGAATGTGCACCTTGTTCGGCGCTCACAGAGCGCCGCTACAGTTCTGAACAGGCTGGTAACCCGGCCCAAGACGTTCGCTAAGCAAGCTATAGCCTGCGCACCCTGTAAATCCGCTCCGGATTCGCCAGCGCGTTAGTATCGCGGAAAGTGATGGGCGCATTGGTCCCGAAGGCGTTGGTCAGCGTGACCCAGTCCGCGTAGTCCGTTGTGCACTCCACGCGGTTGGTCCGCCCGCGCTGACCGGGGAAGGTGAACTGGAAGGTCCCGTTCGTGAGGCGCGCATTCGTCAGGCGCGGCGGCGAAGCTTGCACGGAATCGATGAGGTTGCGCCACGCGGTGATGCGCGCCGAATAATCCTCCGCGCCACCTCCCGGCTCGATGTGCAGGTCGAGCATTTTCCACTGTGCATGGCTCGTGGAATTTGAGACGCCATTGATAATCACGTACACCGGACGCGGGTCCGTGCCGTTGGTGCCGCCCGGCGGGGCGAAGTGGTTGCGTAAGGTCCTCGACCAGTCGTTGCCACAGATGCGCGCGCCGCGCGGAGGAAGGTACGCGTCGGTTTGCGCCGCGTAGGAAGATCCGGCGATGTCTGCGATGACGTGAACCACGGGAATGCCGTTGGAATTGCCCTTGCGGACGGCATAGTAGTCACGGATTCCGGTGGCCATCTGACCGACGGCCGATTGGCAGTTGGGTCACCAGACGGCGAAGAACTCCAGGAACACAATCTTGCCCGCGAAATCGCTCAACCGGAAGTTGCTTCCCGGCGTGAAGACCTGCCCGTTGTCGTTGGTCCATTGATAGCGGTTCTGCATGACGAAATTGTTGGTGACAATGTCGCCAATGCGGTAGACGCCAATCTGCGCTCTCGCCGGGCTTGCCAGCAGCGCGACACAGCCGAAGAGGAGCAGACTCAGGCGGGGCACAACGGAAGGGAACTTCATACGCTTATTGCTAAAATGGCACGGACCAGCTGAATTGCGCAAGGCCCCAATTCCGGTCCGCGTAAAGGTAAATGAATTCATCGCCGATCCCTTGCCGCGGCTTGTAGTCCGTCCAAAACGGACCGCCATGAAGCCGAAAGGTGGACTTGCCGACCGTCCAGCGCACGCCCGCGCTGGCTTCCCAACTGGTCAGCGGCGGTGCGGCGCTGGTCACGCTTAGTGGATCGGCGGCGTTCACGAAAGCCAGGGAGTTTTCGATCTCACCCGTGTCCTTGTAGTAACGGCCGGTCACGAGGAACGAGAGGTTGGGGAGCACCTCGTATTCCAGCGTGAGGCCGAAAAAGTGGGCGTCGAATTCCGGCGCTTCCGTGGTCACCCCTCCGTAACCGCGCGCGACCCAACGTTCGCCCAACGCCACGTTGAGCGAACCCAGGTAGGAGAAACGCAGCTCGCGATCAGTCGTCTCACTGAATTTGAACTCGTTCTTTACTCGAATGCGGGTTGTCAGGATGTTTTCGGAGGAGAATGAAGCCAAGTAGGTGTCGAGTTGCTCGCGACCGCGGAGCGCGTTGGCGTCGATTTCGCCCACCGAGTTCGTGACAAGAATGTCCACGTAACCGGGCGCCGTCCAGTCGTGCTGGTAGCCGAGGCTCAATTCCCCGAACGCCACGGCCGGCAGGTATTCCCAACGCAATCCCGCCGAGCCGCCATAGCCCTTGGGGTCCGGCTCTTCGTAGCCTGGGATTCCAGGGAACCGGGGATCGGCATACTTCTGCCGATAACGGTTTGCGATCCAGACACGCCGATAATCCGGGTAACCGTCGTACGCGTTGGCCGATACCAGCAACTGGAGCGGATCGGCCACGCGCTGGCGCAGGCTTACAAGCCCGCTAAATCGGTCTTCGTTCAGCCGTTCGGCTTGACCCAACCCATCCACGTCCGGATTCGGCCGGTAGTCCTCGCCAAACGTGGCGTAGCGCACCGAGGCATCCCATTCCGTGCTCCGGCCCCGCCGGCTGAACTTCACGCCACTGTCAGTCAGGAGGAGGTCCGACGCCCAGGCGAACTCCGAATCGGCCTCCACCGTCGTCTCCACCGGCGGGCCACTCGCTGGCACGGCGGTCGGCGCGGCTCGCGCCTCGCCGCTTCCCAACTTATCAATCAACTCGCGCAACTTCCCTGTCCCCTCGAAGCCGGCATGCTGGTAAGCCACAATGAAGCTGGGCGCGTTTGGGCGCGAGCCGGTGCCATCCACCACCACCAGGAACGGAATGCCTGCGGCCCCAAACTGCTTCAACAAGGTCCCCTCGGGATCATCCACGACCAGGCTGGCGTCCGTGCGTCGCACGAAGGCCGCCGTTCGTTCCGGCAATGCCTTCTCGATGTTCACTGACACCACGCGCACCGGCGCTCCACGGGCGTTGCCGTTGCGTTCGGCGTAATACTTCTGCACGCCCGCCTCCAGTTCCCGGGACGCCTGTTCGCACGGCGCGCACCAGTAGGCGAAGAAATCGAGCACGAGAATCTGGCCGGCGAAATCCTCCAGCCGCACTCTCCCATCCGCGCCGCGCCGGGGAAGATCGAATAGGGGCGCTGACTCCGCCGCAATCGAGACCGAGGCTGCAATCAGCAGCAGCAGGGGCGCAAGTAGGACAGGCTTCCAGCCTGTCTCCGGGGCTTCCAGCCCCAGTTCCTTCCGCGGGCAGGATGCCCACCGAGACAGGCTGGGAGCCTGTCCTACTATCCAGCGGTTCATGGAGAGTAGGGCCAGGAACTTCGTGAACTCATGCGCCGTTCATCGGCAAAGAGTGCACGTGCTGGCCTGCGCCCCGCCGGTGTTCGCCAGCCCCGGCTGAATCTGCGGCATGAGCTTGGACGAGTAGCTGAAGGCGGCCTGGTCCGAGAACTGCATGTTCGGTTTGGACACCAGCCGCTGCTGCTCAGGGCCGACCGTCGAGCAGCCGCTCCCCAGCAATGCCAGCAGGCCAACGGCCAACATGCCGCGAAGGAGTTTCGTGCAGGCACGGAGTCCCGGCTTTAGCCGGCTGGACGTCCGACCGCCTAACGGCGGGACTCCTTGCAAGAGCCGGCTCATGGGAAAACGTCCGATTGCCTTACTTCTTCTTCCCCTTGAGGCGGCCTTTGAAGGTCAGCTCTGCGATGCCCGATTTGTCGAGTTCGCCCAGGCCTACCTTCACCATGCGGCTGTATTGCTTGAAGGTCGCGTCAGCCAGCGGGAGTTTCAGACCCTGTTTCTTGGCGAGGTTCAGCGCGATGCCGGAATCCTTCGCGGCGTGCGCGGCCGAGAAGAAACAGGAGTGCTCGCGGTTCTGCATGTCCTCGCCGTCGGTCTGGAGCACGCGCGAATTGGCACCCGTCTGCGAGAAGACCTCGCGGAGCATCGCCAGGTCCAGCTTGAACGCCGAGCCCAGGCCGAGACCTTCGGCGAGCGCAGCGGTGTTGATGTTCATCACCATGTTGACCAGTGCCTTCACGATGGCGGCCTGCCCGGGCTTGCCGATGTAACGCATCGAAGCGGACAGCTTCTCGATGATGGGCTGGGCGCGTTCGAAAGTCGCCTCGCTGCCGCCGAGCATCAGATACAGGGTGCCCTGGCGCGCCTGCGTGATGCTCGAGGCCATGCAGGCTTCGAGCGCCTCGGCGCCGGCTTTCTTCGCGGCCTGGTCCACTTCGACGTGGACTTCGGGAGAAATCGTCGCGCAGTTAATGAAGAGCTTTCCGGCGGCGTTGGCGAGCAGGCTGTCGCCTTGCTTGGGTGACTTGAAGATGCCGCGCATGGCCTTGTCGTCCGTGACGACGGTGATCACGACATCCGACAGCGCGGTCACTCGCGCGAGCGAGGTGCAAGACTCGGCCCCCAGTTCCCGCGCCAGTTCGAGCGTGGCAGCAGCGCGCACGTCGTAAACGGCGGTGACGGGGAAACCAACTTCTTTGAGGCGGCGGGCCATGTTGGCGCCCATGCGGCCAACGCCGACGAATCCAATTCTTTCAGTCATAAGTGCGGGTCTTTCTAAGGTTGGTTACGAAAACTCCGGGTAAAAAGGATTGTGCTTCTTTTCCTCGCCCACGGTGGTCAACGGTCCATGCCCGGCGCAAACGACCGTGTTATCGGGCAGGGAAAAGATCTGCTTGCGGTTGTTCGCCAGCGCGTCGGCAAACGATACCAGCCCGCCGCCCATCGAGCCCGCGAACAGCGCGTCACCCACGATGGCTACCGGCCGTTCCAGTCCGGTGATGACGTACGTGATGCCGCCCGCCGCGTGACCGGAAGTCAGGCGCGCTTCGATGGAAAGTCCCCCGACATTGAAGTTTTGCGGGAGCGAGAACGGTTCCGCCCCGGGTGTTGGATCAATCGCGGAAACCTTGGCCGGCGCCCCAGTGGCCGCTTTCAGTTCGGCGAGCTTGAGGATGTGATCGGTGTGAATGTGCGTGAGCAGGATGAGCTTAATCTGAAGTCCGTTTGCCTTTGCGAAGTCGAGCATGGGCCTGCATTCGGCGCCTGTGTCGAACGCGACGGCCTCCCGGCCCCGGGGCTGCCAGGCCAGATAGGAGTTCACCGTCATGTCCTCGTAGGGAGTATTGAACTGCGCCAGGCCGGCGACCTGGACCGGCTGGGGGTGCCAGGCCTTGCGAGCGCTGTCGACCAGCCGTCCGGGACCAAGGCCCAAAGCGCCCGCCAGCTTGCGCAAGACGCCCTCGTTAACCTCACCGCCCCGGGCGCGCCGGATTTCCTCCACGGTGACGCCCGCACTGCCAGCGAGCGCATCGTCGCCCAACTGAAGGCCGCGCTGGGTCTTGCCGAGGATGTCGGTGAACGTGTCTTCCAGCGGAATCGTGGCCATGAGTGGGACGAAAATAGGCGGCGCCTTAAACTAAGGGAACAAAAAACAGGGTTGCTCAAACGTTCTCTGGAACGACGTAGGGTTTGCGATAGTCGCGCGTGAGCATCGCGTTGGCTGCGTCATTCCCAACAAAGCGTTCGCTCTTGGGGTCCATGGTGAGCGCGACTCCGAGGGTTGCCTTCGTCTTCTCCAGGTCCACGCCATTGGCGGCGAGGTGCTCGGTCATCCGGCCGAAGGCTTCGGCCACGGCGCTGTGGCTCTTGAGCGCGGCCGGGATCGCGTCGGGAGAAGCCGGCTTGCCAAGCCGGTAAGAGATATTGCCCGTGTGGCAAAGCGCGCTGGAGAGGTGCCCTTCGAGAATGTCGGCGTTGAGGTCCGAGTACTTCCGGCTCTTCACAGCCTTCATGAAGTTCACGAAGTGGTCTGTCGAGCCAGACCAACTCTTGATCTCCTTGCCGTCGTGGTCGTAGGCCGTGGCGCCCGTATAGCTCGGCACGACCATCGAGCCGCCCTCGCACTCGACGATGACTGCGACGCTGGGCTTAAGGGTCTCTATCTCGCCCTTCTTGTTTTTGAATTTGTAGTCGCCGAATTTGGGGTTCTTGAAGTAGTCCATGTTCCTGCCGCCGGTCTTATCGGGCAGGCCGCGCACCTCGAACAGGAGCGGAGCCGGTTTGTAATCGTGGTAGACGAGTTGGGTATTCGGCGTCTCGCCGTCGTCCTCGTAGCCGAGCCTGCCGCCGAGGGAGAGAATGCGCGGGCTAAGTTCGTTTACCCCGAGCACCCAACGGGCGATGTCCATCTGGTGGATGCCTTGGTTGCCGAGGTCGCCGTTGCCGTAGTTCCAGAACCAGTGCCAATCGTAATGGATGGTGCCCCACTTGGAGGAATTGCGGCGAGGCGGGACGAGCGGGGCCGGGCCACTCCAGAGATCGTAGTCAATATTGTCAGGAACTTTCTGCGGTCCCTCCGTCCGGCCAATGCTGGGGCGGCTCTTGTAGCAGAGTGCGCGGGCGAGAAGGATCTTGCCGAGGTTGCCTTCGCGCAGCCAGGCGAAAGCGTCGTGAATGCCGGTGCTGGAGCGGCTCTGGGTTCCCGTCTGGACGATGCGTTCGTATTTGCGCGCAGCCTTCACGAGCTGACGGCCTTCCCAGACGTTATGCGAAACCGGCTTTTCGACATAAACATCCTTCCCGGCCTGCACGGCCCAGATGGCGGCGAGGGAGTGCCAGTGATTGGGCGTCGCGATGGAGATGACGTCGATAGCCTTGTTCTCCATCAGCTTTCGCATGTCAGTGACGGACTGGACCTCCGTGCCTTTCTCGGCCCACTTCTTCGTTTCCTTCTCGAGGATGCCCTTGTCCACGTCGCAAAGGCCGACGAGGCGAACACCTTTCTGCTTGGAGAATCCGTCGATATGGCTCTGGCCGCGCTGGCCAAAGCCGACGACAGCCACGCGGACGTCATCATTGGCGCTCTTAACCTGGGCCCATGAGCGGGCGGACCAGGAGACGGTGGCGGCGGCGAGGGCGGAGCGGGTGAGGAAGGAACGACGAGTGAGGGTTTTCATGGGTGTCAATTTCGCATTTTTCAATTCTCAATTCTCAATTTTCAATTCCGCGCCCTTACTTGGCTTCGGCATACTCCTTGTATCGCTCTGCCACCTTCGCCTGCTTTTCGTCGCCTTCGTGGATGAGGAAGCGGTACTTGAATGTAACTGATTTCTTCGCCTCGATGGTGAGGTTGCCGGCGCCGGGTGGCTGCTTCTCGAAATCGTGAAGGCCGAATGGATTGGCCGCAAACAGTCCGTATTCGCGGACGTGCCACCAGGTCGGGTGCTTGGGATTCGACGGATGATCGAAGAGGGCGATGCCGAGGGTCTTGCCGTCCACGGGCCCGGAATAGTCACACCACTCGGCCCGCTTGCCCCAGGCCTTGTCGTCACCCTGGCCGCTGCTCTCCGCGCCGGTGCTCATGGCGATGCGGCCCTTGCCCACCGGCGTCTTCTTCTCGCCGGGTTTCTTCGGCAACGTCCCTCGCATGGATTCGTTGACCCGAATGGCCATCGTGCCTTCCTTGGTGTCGCCGAGGACGATGTCGCGCTCGCCGGCCTTGAGGGTGATTTCGAAGTCAAACAACCGCTCGCTGCCCGGCCGGGCGTAGACGCGGAACACGCGTTCGTCGGTCAACGTGGCCTCGCCACCGGGGGCAATCCATTTGCACGTGGAGCGGATGACGCCGGAGTCCGTGCCGCCTTTTACTTCGAGGAATTTGTCGTGAACGATCCGGCCCGACTTGGCGGACTCGGCCCAGAAATCGACGCCGTTGACCGCGCCGTGGCTGTACCAGAGCGAGCGGTGATGCGGATGATCGTGCTCTTCGCCGGCAACGTCCTCCATCGGCCAGCTTCGCGTCATCTTCGCGCCGCCGGGGCCAAGCAGTGGGTAGAAGTAGACGTGCGGCGCGCCTTTGAAACAGTAGTCGGTAAAATGCTCGCCGTTGACCTCGATGCGCAGCTTGTCCGCCTGCTCGGTGATCTTGACGCCGCTGTTGTCCGCGGCGGAAACGGTGAGAACCAGCAGGCCGGCAAAGGCGAACGAAGCGAGGAAGAAACGGGACATGGCGCGAGATTAAGAGCGCGGCAGCGGCGGTCAAATCTGAAATCTGCCAGTAATGCCCGGTATTGCGACCGGGCTTACAGTTCCTTGCTCGACAATCATTCCCGCATTCGCTACCGGAGCTTGTGAGCAATAAGACCGCAGAATTACGAATGCTCTGGTTGCGAACGGCCCTGTTCACGCTCCTGGTGCCGGGCGCCGTGCTTGTCCTCGTCCCGGCCGCGTTGCTCGCCAGCGGCCTGGGGCCGCCACTCAACTTCGGCCCGGCGCGTTGGGCCGGCCTCTTGCCGCTTGTGCTCGGGTTGACAGCGATCGGGGTCTGCTTCGCTGAGTTCGTCCGCAGGGGGCGTGGGACGCCGGCCCCCTACGACCCACCGCGCGAACTCGTCGTCGCGGGGCTCTATCGCTACGTCCGCAACCCGCAGTACGTGGGGGTGTTGCTCGTCGTGGTCGGCGAGGCGCTTCTGGCCGAGGCAGCGATACTGCTGGGTTACTCCGCGTTGCTGGCCGTCGGCTACCACCTCTTTGTGCGGTACTATGAGGAGCCGACGCTCGGCCGGCTCTTCGGCGAGTCGTACTCCCGGTATTGCGGGGAGGTTCCACGCTGGCTGCCGAAGTGGCCGCGCCGAACCAAGCGATGCACCTGACGTCGTCACTGCGACTTTCCCGAGCTTAACCCGACTTGCGGACCATGGTTGCTTTTCTCCACTGGCCAGGGAGGGACGCGAACGCACAATCTTCCCACTCATGGCCGCACCTCTGACATGGGAGTCCCTGGATTGGGAAGTGTTGGACCGCTTGCGCGAGACCTTCCTCGCTGGGCGGCCCAGCGGCGTCTCCTATTGGCAATCGGCACGTGACCTGGCGAATTATGACTTCACCTACGCCCAGCGCATCGGCTGGAAATGGGACGCGGTCCTGAGCGAACTCAAGCGCCGCGGCTGGCTTCCACCGGCAGCGCCATTGCTGGACTGGGGCTGCGGCAGCGGCGTCGCCAGCCGGTGCATTCTCGACGCCTTCGGCACCCAACATTTCGAGGCCCTGCGCCTGTTCGACCAGTCGCCGCTGGCGATGGACTTCGCGGCGCAAACTGCGCGGCGGCGTTTCCCTGCTTTGCGTATCGAGAAGGTCGAGTCCAACCGGCTTGCCAGCGAGGAGCGAATCGGCGTGCTGGTCATCAGCCACGTTTTGAACGAACTGGATGAAACCGGCGGGCGGTCGCTCCGCCAGGGGCTCGACCGCGCGCAAGTTGTCCTCTGGGTCGAGCCAGGCACCTTCGCGGACAGCCGCGCGCTCATCGCGATGCGCGAGGTGTTGAGCGAGCAATTCGTCGTTGTCGCACCCTGCACGCATCAAGCCGCCTGCGGGCTCCTGGCGCCGGACAACGAGCGTCATTGGTGCCACAACTTTGCCACGCCACCGTCCGGGATCATGGCCGATGCGAATTGGGTGAGATTCGCCCAGCGCGCCGGCATCGATTTGCGCAGCCTTCCCTACAGCTTCCTCGTGCTGGAACGCCGCGGCCTGCGCGAGCCGGCGCCGGGCCTGTTGCCTGGGGGCTGGTCACGAGTCATCGGCGCGCCGCGCGTTTACAAAGGATTCGCGAAAGTCCTGAGCTGCCAGGAAGCGAACGTTCGTGAGCTGGAGTTGCAAAAGCGCGACGCGCCCGCGGTGTTCAAGGCGTTCAAGAACCGCAAGGCCGAAGCCGTCTACCACTTCGAGATGGAAGGCAATCGCGCGACGTCGGCACAATCCCCAGACGCGGCCACTCCGCAACCGTAGCTGCGACCGTGAGGTCGCGGGCTCACCCCTTTCCATGAACTGGATTCCGTAGCAGCCGACGTCAGGAGGCTCAAGCTTTCTGGAAAGAAGTAGATCAGATCCTCCTCACGTCGGCTGCTACAGTTCAGGGTCCCAATGTGCGTCCATCGCAGGAATCGGCGACTCCCATGAACCTCGGTAGGGCCGACCTGCTGGTCGGCCTGGACGCGCGGCAGCGCGTCCCTACCGCGGTTCAGGGGTTCAAGGCGCGAAGTGATGGTTGGGTGTGAGACCATGGGCCAGCAGTCCCCTGCAAAAAACTGAGAAGCGCCCGATTTCGATTCGGACCGTGAACAATCGTTGCCCCCCGCGCGAAGTTCCGCTACGGTTGGCATCGACAGCCACCGTGAGTTCCTGGGCAAGGAACTCTGGAATCAGCCCGTGAATCGATTTCTCGCAGCGACAGTGTGGTTCGCCGGAGGTCTGGCGTGGAGCAACGCCGCCGAGCCTCGGGAACACTGGGCCTTTGAACCCCTGCGCCGCGTCGAGCCGCCGGTCGTCCGGAACGTGGCTTGGGCAAAGACGCCGGTCGATCGATTCATTCTGTCCGCCCTCGAGTCGAACCAGCTCGAGCCGGCACCGCCGGCCAGTCGCGAACAATTCATCCGCCGCGTCACCTTCGGCCTTATTGGTCTGCCGCCCACACCGGAGGAAATCGACGCATTCGTGAAGGACACCACGCCGGACGCGAGCGCGAAACTCGTCGACCGCCTGCTTGCCTCGCCCCAGTACGGGGAACGCTGGGCGCGACACTGGCTCGATCTCGCCCGCTACGCGGAGAGCGATGGGTTCGAACACGACGCGGTGCGGCCGCATTCGTGGCGTTACCGCGATTACGTCATCAAGTCCTTCAACGACGACAAGCCGTTCGACCGTTTCGTGCGCGAGCAGGTCGCCGGCGATGAGCTTTGGCCGGATTCGCCCGAAGCGCTGACGGCGACCGCTTTCCATCTGCTCGGACCGGACATGGTCGATTCCGCCGACCAGGTCCAGCGACGGTGCAACATGCTGAACGACATGACCGACACCACCGCCAGCGTGCTCCTCGGGTTGACGTTCGGCTGCGCGCGCTGTCACAACCACAAGCTTGAGCCCCTGAGCCAGCGCGATTATTTCAGCTTGCAGGCGTTCTTCGCGCCGGTCCGATTCGAGCGCGAACGTCTGATTCCCACCGCGTCGGAACGCGCCGCCCACGAAGCCGAAACCGCGCGCTATCGTTCGCTGACCGCGTCGCAGCAGAAACAGATTAACGACCTCGAAGCGCCGTTTCGGGAGCACCTCCACAACGAAAAACTCGCCACGCTCTCCGAGGATGCCCAACTCGCGCACCAGACACCCAAGGACAAACGCACGGTCGAACAGGAGAACACCGTGCAGGAGACCGCAGGCATGTTGAAGATTACCGAAGCGGAATTGGTCAAGGCGATGTCCAGCGAGCAGAGGTCCCTCCGAAAGCGTCTGCTCGAAGAGTTGAAAAAAATCCCCGCCCCTCCGCCGCTTCCTGCCACGATGTCCCTCGCGAAGTCGAATGGAGCGCCGCCAAAAGTTTTCGTCCTTCACCGCGGCGACTACAACCAGCCGGGTGAGGAAGTGAGCGCCGGCTTCCCCGCAATCCTCTGCGGCAACCGAGGCGAGGCTGAGCACGCTCCCAAATCCGAAATTGCGGGCAGCCGGACCGCCCTCGCCGATTGGCTCGTCAGCCCGGCCAACCCGCTCACCGCGCGCGTGATGGTCAACCGGATTTGGCAGCACCACTTCGGGCGTGGAATCGTCGCTACGCCGAGTGACTTCGGCACGCGCGGCGCGCGGCCGACGCATCCCGAGTTGCTCGACTGGCTGGCCGGGGAGTTCGTCGCGCGCGGCTGGAGCATCAAAGCGATGCACCGTCTCATCCTCAACTCCGCCGCGTACCAACAGTCCAGCCCGGCTTCGCGTGAGACGCTGGCACGCGACCCGGAGAACAGATTCTTTTCGCGACAGAACCGCGTACGCCTCGAAGGAGAGGTCATCCGCGACAGCCTGTTGGCCATCAGCGGCCGGCTGAACCCGGCGATGTACGGCCCCAGCGTTTCGCCACCCGTGCCGGCCGACATCACAAAGACTTCGAAAAACTGGACGGCGAGCGCTGACCCCGCCGACCACGCGCGCCGCAGCATCTATGTCTTTGCGCGGCGTAATTTACGGTTCCCGTTTCTGGAAGCTTTCGATGCGCCGGACAACAATCTGACCTGCCCCGAGCGCGGTCGCAGCACGACTGCACCACAATCGCTCACGTTGCTGAACTCGGAAGAAGTCATGACCGCCGCGCGCGCCACGGCAGAACGCGTGGCGCGAATGACGGCAAAGCCCGACCAGCAGGTCGAATCGGCGTTCCGCCTGGCGATTGGGCGTCCTCCGACCGCGCAGGAGTTGACGATGTCGAAGTCATTTGTGGCGAAAGCCAGCGGTTCCGCGGACGACACGGCGGGTCTCACCGAACTCTGCCGGGCCTTGTTCAATCTGAACGCGTTTGTTTATGTGGAGTGAGTCCAAGCACTCGGGTTGTGAAGCGAAAGGAATCAAATGAAGGAATATGAAATGATCATTGACTCGAATGAGGTGATCACCGCCGTAAACTTGGCCGAGTTTCTATACTTCTTTTCCGCCGTCTATGGCGCAGCCACGAAGCTGAACGAACTGCCTGCGGAAAGAATCATTGCTAGGAGGCATGATTTTGCTCGCGACTTTTCTGCGTTTCTCCATTCCGAGTACTCGGCTGCAGGCGTTGGTACTTTGATTTCCGAATCTTTGGGCGAGCAACAGTTGATCATCACCAAAGTCAAAAAGGAGAGTCCTCTGGAGTTCTGGTTCATGGGCGTTTCCTCTGCTTTGGTGATTGCGGTCGTCCTCTCTGGCGGCGAGGTGGATCTCCTCAAGGGCAAATTTAAATTGCCCGCGCTTGGGGAAGGCGTCCGAAAACTGAAGCAAGCATTTGGCTTGAGTACTACCAGGGACCAAGCCCTCCAAAAGCTAAAGGCCGACTATTATCATCGCACTGCACCGTCAGGTAAGAAGCCTACTGCTGGGCGTGTCCGGCGCAGTATGGTTAGCCTAGTTAAGCCTCCTCCTTAAGCTGTAAATAGTGTGGAATGTGTGCCAGCGCCATCCTGATCAAGTGCTTGTTTGCCAGCGCCAGTCGCCGCTCCACCGAGACGATGGGACATGCCTCTTTTCTTGAACATGTCCTTCAATCTCTCCGTCAACGAACCATGTCCATGAGCCCCCGAGATCGAACCACTTGCGCCCTGATCACTTTGTACGTCTTCGCCGCGCACGCCAACAATTTCCCCCAGTGGCGCGGACCCGATGGCCAGGGCCATGCCGTGGCTTCCGGCCTCCCGCAGTCCTGGAGCGAAACGGAAAACGTGGCGTGGAAGACGAGCATCCCTGGGCGCGGCTTCTCTTCGCCGGTTATCGAAGGAAAGCAAATCTGGATCACAACCGCGTTTGAAACGCCCGCCAAGCCGGAGGCCGCCCAGCAGCGTCTGAAAGCCAATACAGGCAATCAGCCGGTCACGGTCCTCGAGGAAGTCCGCTTCCATGCCATCTGCTTGGATCGCGACAGCGGCCGAATCGTTCATGACTTGCCCGTGCTGACTGAGCGGGAGCCGCAGTGGGTCCACGAACAAAACAGCTATGCCTCACCGACGCCAGTCATCGAGGAAGGCCGCCTGTATGGCCATTTCGGCGCCTCGGGCACCGTGTGCGTCGATGCGCGCGCAGGGCGGGTGCTCTGGACCAACGCCAGCCTGCGGGTCAACCACGAGAACGGTCCCGGCAGTTCGCTGATGCTCTGGAAGGACCTTGTCATCTTCCATCTCGACGGCAGCGACGAGCAGTACATCGCGGCCTTGGACAAGCGCACCGGCAAGCTCGCGTGGAAGACTGCCCGCACCGGCAAGATGAGCGCCAACGGGCAAATGAGGAAATCCTACGGCACACCGCTCGCTGTCGATATCGCGGGCCGGACGCAACTCGTCTCGCCCGCGGCCGACTGGCTTTATTTCTATGACCCTGCCAACGGCCGCGAGTTGACGAAGCTTTCCTACGGCGCGCAAGGGTTCAGCATCGCTCCCCGGCCCGTCGCTGGGCACGGGATGATTTTTATGTCCACGGCGTTCCTGAAGCCCGAGATGCTGGCCATCCGGTACGACAGCGCCGCCGGGCCGACGATTGAATGGCGCTCGAAACGGGGTGCGCCCAACGTCCCTTCGCCGCTGCTGGTGGGGGATGAGCTCTACTTCGTGAGCGATTCAGGCGGCATCGTGACTTGCCTGGACGCAAAGACTGGCCAGGAGAATTACAGCGAACGCCTCGGCGGCAACTTCTACGCCTCTCCCCTCTATGCGGACGGCAAGCTGATCTTCGTCGGGCGCGAAGGCGCCACGAGCCTCGTTGCGCCGGGCAAGACGTTCAAGCAACTCGCGAAGAACCAGCTCGACGGAAAATTCTTCGCGTCGCCCGTAGCAGTCGATAACGCGCTCTTCCTCCGGTCCGACCAGGCGTTGTATCGAATTGAGAAGAAGGGCGGTTCGCCGTCGAACGCATCGCCATAAGAATTCGCCAACGGATTTGCAAATGAGTAACCACGCATCGAACGAGTGGAGTGTTCACGTTGAAGGGAGCGGCCCGAGTGGTTCGGTGCTATACCATGAGAACGCAGGTTGTATCTCGTTCTACTGGGAGTTCGGTGGTCGCGATACCGTCGTGATCATCCATGTTGACGATCAGGCCGCATGGAGCACTCGCCATCCTTGGGCAACCGAGCGCCGACGAGAGATCTTGCAGCGGGTCGCCAGCGAAATCGTTCGCCAGAAGGCGCCCACTTGCCGAGCAGACATCGACGAGCAGCATGGCTACATTTACGTTCGTGAACACGCCGCCTAACACTGCATCCGTCGCCAAGCGCTCGAGCTGCGGATCCGGAGTCGCGCAGCCCGCACTCTCGTGGCCCGCTGTCCGCCGCGCTCTTCTTGCCTTGTTCCTGCTGGCCGCTTCGACCGCAAGCGCCGCCGATACTGTCGCCCTTCGTTCCGCCCTCACCTTCCACGCCTCGTTCGACGGCGGCACCGATGCGGACTTCGCGCTCGGCGATCGCAAGTTCTACAACGCACCCGCGATGAACCAACGCGCCGCCGCCACAGCCGGTCTGCCCACCAACTCCTTCGTCGTCGCCGCGCGGGGCGAAGGCCGCTGGGGCGATGCGCTGCGATTCAAAGAGAAGTCCAATCCGATCGTCTTCTTCAACGCCGCAAAGAACGTCGCCTACCGCGATACGAACTGGAGTGGCACCGTCTCGTTCTGGCTCAGCACGGACCCCCCCGGTGAACTGAAGCCCGGATTCTGCGATCCCATCCAAATCACGCCGCGCGCGTGGAATGACGCCGCGTTCTTCGTCGAGTTCGAGAAGCGCCCCGCGGGGATTCCGTTCCGCCTGGGCGCTTACGCGGACTTCAAGGTCTGGAATCCGCTGAACCGGCGATTCGACGAAGTCCCGATGGCCGAGAAGCCGCTGGTGACCGTGGACCAGCCGCCGTTCGGAAAGGGCAAATGGACGCACATTGTGTTCACGTTCGAGCGCTTCAACTCCGGCGCGGCGGATGGCGTGGCGCGGCTCTATTTGGACGGCCAGCCGCGTGGCACGCTTTCCGCGCGCACGCAGACCTACACATGGGACGTGGACAAATCGGCCGTGATGATGGGCCTGGGTTACATCGGCTTGTTCGACGAGTTGTCCGCTTTCAATCGCACGCTGACGTCGGAGGAAATCACACAACTCCACAGCCTGGAGGGTGGCGTGAAAACGTTGATTAGGTAAAGCCTATGCCCCCCTGCTGCGGTCCCGTCTTCAGCGCCACGCGCCCGGCCTCGCGCCGCGAGTTCCTGCGCCGGGCAGGCGGCGGTTTCGGCCTGCTCGCCCTGGCCTCGCTGCTCGACCGCGACGGCCTGCTCGCCGCCAACTCCCTCGCGGAACCCGAAACACGCAGCACGAACCCCCTCGCCCCTCGTTCCCCGCACTTCGCCCCGCGTGCCCGGTCCGTCATTTTCCTCTTCATGTCCGGTGGACCCAGCCACGTCGATTTGTTCGACCCCAAGCCTGAGTTGATTCGCCTCGCCGGCCAGCCGATTCCCGAGTCATTCGGCACATTCAAGACCCGCCGCAACGTCGCGAAAAACAAGCTGCTCCCGCCCCTGCGGCCGTTCCGAAAGCAGGGCCAATCCGGCCTCGAGGTGAGCGAGCTTCTTCCGCACATCTCGGGTTGCGTTGATGACCTCTGTGTGTTGCGCGGCTGTTTCGGCGACAGCGTGACGCACCCCGAGTCGGTGTACCTGATGAACACCGGGTCGATCCTGATGGGGCGGGCGAGTCTTGGCGCGTGGACGGCTTACGGGCTGGGCACGGAAAACCAAAACCTCCCGGCGTTCGTCGTGCTGCCGGACCCGGGCGGCTGGCCCAAGGGCGGCGCCCCGGCGTGGAGCAACGGGTACCTGCCCGCGGCCTATCAAGGCACCCTCTTGCGCGGCGGCCCTTCGCCCATTTTGCACCTGGAGACGCCGCCGGGCGTTTCCGCGGGGCAGCAACGTGACACGCTTGACTTCATCAACGGCCTCAATCGCGCCCAACTGCGCCCTGGCGAAGAATCCTCCGAACTGGCTGCGCGCATCGCCGCCTACGAACTGGCCTTCCGCATGCAGAGCCACGCGCCGGCCGTCGTGGACATTTCCGGCGAGAGCGCGGCGACGCGCCGGCTTTACGGCCTGGACAACAAGACGACCGCCGAGTTCGGCGCTCGCTGCCTTCTGGGGCGGCGGTTGGTCGAAGCGGGCGTTCGATTCGTGCAGGTTTACTGCGGTGACACCAACGGCTGGGACGGCCATTCCGACATGGAAGGCAACCACACGAAGCTCTGCGCGCAAAGCGATCTGCCCATCGCCGGTTTGTTGACGGATCTCAAGTCCCGCGGGTTGCTCGACAGCACGCTCGTGGTGTGGGGCGGCGAATTTGGCCGCATGCCGATGAGCGAGGGCAGCAACGGGCGCGACCATAACCCGCACGGCTTCTGCATGTGGCTGGCCGGGGGCGGCGTTAAAGGCGGACAGGTCATCGGCGCCACCGACCCCGTCGGCCTTCGCGCCGCAGAAGACAAGACGCACGTGCACGACATCCACGCTACCATTCTGCACCTCCTGGGCCTCGATCACGAACGACTTACCTTCCGCCACCACGGCCGGGACGAGCGCCTGACCGACGTCGCGGGAAAGGTCATTGAGCGGGCGCTGGTGTGAGCTGATTGCATGCTGTGGTTTGCAACCCGCAAGGCGACCGCGAAGGCAGGCCGTTGGAAAGTTCCCACGGTCTGCCGATTGCAAATCGGCGATACAGCAGAGTGCAACTCTGCGCTACTGGGTTGTACCTCGCCGCGCTGCGACCTTAGCGTGATGCCTCACGCAAAGACCGCGAAGGGGTCGCCAAGTATCGCCCGCGTAGCGCCTTCGTTAAGCCACCTTATCATCATGGTGCGCTGTAGGACAACACGGAGTGGGTTCTTTACCCACTGGCGACGGCACCTTTCATGAATATCGTGCAACCGGGATGAGAACGGCTGCAGTAGGAATCTCACCGCTTGCGACGATGGAAAACGAATTACGGATGCCTCATGAAAGTTGTTGTTTTACTTGCACTCAGTGCCGCAGCGCCGCTTGTGCCGACCTCTGCTGGCCAGGCGGCAACCCTGCCGACCGTGACCGTTGTGGACAGCGACGGCAACGCCGCCGAGAGCGGCGCGAATTCAGGTAGCTTTAGAATCACTCGGAGCGGCAGCACTGGCTCCCCACTGACCGTCCGCTATGCCCTCGGCGGGAGCGCCGCCAACGGCGCGGACTATGCCGCCTTGTCCGGCAGCGTCACCATCCCCGCTGGCAGTTCCTCAGCGATGATTCTCGTCGACACCATCGACGACAGCGCGCCCGAAGGCGACGAGAACGTTGTGCTTACGCTCTCCCCGGACGCGGCATACGTCATCGGTACACCCGATCGCGCCACCGTGGATATGGAGGATAACGACGGAGAGCCACCACCGACCGCGCCGACGGTGACGGTTGTCGCCAGTGATGCCAACGCCTCAGAGGACGGACCCAATTCGGGCGTGTTCACTCTCACGCGAACCGGCGACACAACATCGGCCCTGGCGGTCACCTATTCACTCGACGGCAACGCCGTCAACGGGTCGGACTACTCGAGTTTGCCTGGCAGCGTTGTCATTGCACCAGGAAGTGCGTCGGTCAACGTCACGGTCGATCCGATTGATGACGCCGCTGCGGAAGGCGACGAGCGCGTCGTGCTTACGATTTCGGCCGATGCGGCGTACACTGTTGGCTCACCCAAGAGCGCGACCGTGACCATTGCGGACAACGAACAGCCGCCGACGCTGCCGACCGTGACCGTTGTGGACAGCGACGGCAACGCCGCCGAGAGCGGGGCGAATTCAGGAAGCTTTAGGATCTCGCGGACCGGCAGCACGGCGTCCGCACTGAACGTCCGCTATTCCCTGGGCGGCAGCGCCGTCAACGGTGCGGACTATGCCGTCCTGTCCGGCAGCGTCACCATCCCCGCCGGCAGTGTCTCCGCGACGATTCTCGTCAACACCATCGACGACAGTGCGCGCGAAGGCGACGAGAATGTCGTGCTCACGCTCGCCCCTACCGCGGCATACGTGATCGGCACACCTAATCGCGCCACTGTGGACATGGAGGACAATGATTCGTCCGGTCCGACCTTGCCGGTCCTCGCAATCGCTCGGGCGGCCGACCCGAACGTTGACGGGGTCATGATTTCGTGGAACAGCGAGGCGGGGCAACGCTACCAACTCCAGGCCAAGTCCGGTTGGAGCACGACCAACTGGATTAACTTGGGGAGCGTCATCACTGCAACCGGTGGTGCTTCAACCGCATTCGATCCCATAAACTCCGAACAGCAAAGAGTCTATCGGTTGGTGGTTTTGCCCTGATCACGTGCTGAGCTGTTCGAATTGGGCGCAGAAGGTGTTCCGGAGTTTGGCTGCGAAGGAAACTCTCTCGACGGCGACTGGCTTTTGCTCATTGCGTCGGCAAAATGACGGCCGGCATGTTGGTGGCGCCGAGATAGCGACCCAAATAACGGAGCACGGTGTATTCCTCAACGGTCGTGGGCCGGACGCGCTCGCAATTCCATCTCTGCCCTGGTCCGCAAGACCCCATTCCAAACTTTGTGCCGTTGACAACCTCAGTATCCGAGGCAGTGACGGTGACCATCGTATTTGACCCGCTACAGGCCAGATGCAGGTGAAACGTGGCGATGAACGGCAATCCGCCCTCCCGGCCACGGTAGACCGAAGACAGGACGAATGGCGTGTGGAATGTGTCCAAATAGATATCGTGCGTGTTGGCCGGATCGCGAAACACCCCAGCCCCACTGATGGCATTGGTCGAGCACTCGGCAGAGAAAATGGACTCCAAACGTATCTCGCTGGACGACCGCGCAAAGACGGGCTTGTCCATTTGGTGCTTGGTTGAAAACGCTTCCAAAGCCCTCGTGTGAACTTCCTCCAACGGCAGTGGGAAGGAATAGGTCGTCGGATTGGAAGCCGGGAGGGCACGGGTCTGAATCCGTGACACTCCATGGCTGCAGGAAACAGCGACAAGGGCGACGGCAACAAACGCTGGGATATGTTTTGTCATACGCGAGCGCGGCGTCGACGAATGACTCACGGATGAGACTGCAGCATCGAAGCATCGGGCTCCAGATACACCATCTTGCCTTCTCTGTAACGGGAGTCCTTCGCTCGGTCTTGCGCCGAGATGAGCGACACGCCGATGCGCTTGCCCTTCCTGTCGCCCTGGACCACTTCGCAGACAGGATTCGCCATGAACTGGACTCCGTGACACGGAATCCATCCTCCGTCGATCTTGAAGCGGACGATGCGAACCACATCCCCGGGATCCAGGTAACCGACCAGCTTGAACTCCTGGGCGAGGCCATTGGTCGGAATGGCGCTGCCCGGGACCAGTTGCACTCCCGGGTTCACCAATGGAATGATCAGGTAATCATACGAAATGATCGCCAGTCGCTGACGGACCTCGAATTGGTCTCCAACATGATAACCGGAATAGTGGGATTTGAATTCGCGCGAAGTCCCGCAGCCGGCCAGCAGCACCAGGCTCAGGATCAATAACTGTCTCATCCAGTTCAATCGGCGGTTTGCTTCTTTGTTATGCAGCTCAATGCCGCATTCCGCTTTCAGGAGCCAGCGGGCGATTGCCTCGATGCGCTCTCTCGGCGTTTTCCTGCCCCGTCGCAGCCGCCGTTATCGAACGCGATTCGCGGAGCTTGTTGCGAAGCGTCCGCAGACTGATGCCAAGCCGCCTTGCGGCGTGGGTGCGGTTGTCGTGGCATCGGGCCAGCACGGCCAGGATGTGGCGCATCTGCGCTTCCTCAAGCGTTTCACTTTCGCGCCCGGCTGCCGGTGCCACGGCGCCGAGTTCTTCGATCCCGAGGTGCGCGGGTTCGAGCACATTGTCCGGGCAATGCAGCATGGCTCGCTCGATGGTTTCTTTCAGCTCTCGGACATTGCCGGGCCACGAATGGTTTTGAAGCGCACTCCAGCATGCGGGCGAGATCGACGGGAGGTTGCGTCCGTGCCGGCGCACGGTGATTTCGCGGAAGCGTTCCACCAATTGGGGGATGTCTTCCGGACGTTCGCGCAGCGGAGGAATGCGCAGGGAGAGGACGCTCAGCGCGTGACACAATCCTTCGTGAAATCGTTTCTGCGCCACCATCGCGGGCAAATCCCGGGAAGTGGTGACCATCACCCGCGCAGTGAGCAGGGATGCGGACCGGTTGCCGGGGCTCTCCACTCGGCGTGTCTCCAACGCGCGCAGCAAACGGGCTTGCGCGGCAAGTGGCAGGGCGCCGATTTCGTCCAGCAACACAGCGCCGCCGTGAGCCAATTCAAGGACGCCGGTGCGGCTTTCCGCCGGGCACCCCCTGTCGCCGAGCAACAGCCCTTCGATGTGCCCTTCGGAGATCCTCGCGCAGTCCACTTCCAGCAATGGGGCGCCGGCGCGCGGGCTGAGCGAATGAATCGCCCTGGCCAGGAATTTCTTGCCAGCGCCACGTTCGCCCTGGATCAGAATGGTGGCTGCGGTGCGGGCGACTTTGCGCGTCTGACAGCGCAGTTCCTCGGTGGCGCGACTCCGCCCGGCCAGTTCGTTCGAACCGACATCGGCCAGAAACTGCGCAACTCCGGACAGGCGCCGGAAGTTCTCGGCCTGATGGAGGAGGACCTCGAGTTGCTCGGGCACGACAGGCTTGAGGAGAAACCCGAACGCGCCTCGCCGGACACATTCGACTGCGGAGGCCAACGCGCACGGGTCGAACACAACGATCAGCAGTGGCTGTCCGGAAACGGCCTTCAAGTTGTCCAGCAGTTGGGTGCCGGCGCCATCGGGCAACTGGCCGTCCGCAATGAGCAGGTCAAACGACTCGCGGTTAAGCGTCTGCTGGGCGGACTCGAGCGATGCCTCCTTGACCACTTGCCAACGCCACCGCAAGGACTGCTCGAATTCGTCGCGCAGTCGCTCGTCGGCGCTGACCAGGAGGATTCGCTCGATCATCATAGTCTCTGGTTCCAGGGAACCTTGGGGCTGGCGTTCACAGTCCGAATTTCAGTCTCTGGGCAGCAAGTTCGATACCTCCAGCGCACTCACCTTTGTCGACAAGGCGAGGAGCCGTTACGGAGCAAATTCTTCCCCCTGACCGGGCAAATTCGGCCCAGCAGACCGTCCCAATTTGGTACACTTCCAAACCGAAGTTGGCGTCCGTCTCAACCCTTGCTGCCGACACGCGGCGAGGCATTCTTTTCAGCGAAGGCCCGAATCTTTTCCCACACCCGGCCCAGCGTGCTCCGGCGGTTCGGAGTCAGGTAATGAGGGATGCCGACCGCAGCCAGAAAGGTCGGCGGATGCTTCACGATTTCCGCCGGTGTATGGCCGCTGTAGAAGTCGCACAAGAGCCCGGCGACGGACTTGACGACCAGTGAATCGGATTCAGAGCGAAACCAGCATCGGCTGTCGCGAAATTCCGTCACAAACCAGAGTTTGGACATGCAGCCCTCGACGAGGTGGGCGTCGAGGCGCAATTCGGCGGGCAGCAACGGGCGTTTGCGGGCCTGTTCGATCAGCCAGGCGAAACGGGCGGGGGCGTCCGGCAGTTGGGACAACTCCGCCGTCACCCGATGTTGCTGTTCATCCAGCGTCACCAGGCTATTCTGCCACGATGGAGCCTCGGCGAAAAGCCGCGTTCCGCCGGAGCGCCGAGCTCCTGCTCGGCTCATTGAGCTCTCAGTTCGCGCCGAGCGGGAGCTCGGCGCTCCGAGGAAAAAAACTTGCCCGCTCCAGAACCGTACCTAAATATCCGGCCAAATTCGCGACATCAATCATTCCTACTAATCGCTACTACTATGGGCCGCATTTACAACAACATCGTCGAAACTGTCGGGCACACGCCGCTTGTCCGCCTGAACCGCGTCACCAACGGCTGTGCCGCCACTGTGCTCGTCAAGTGTGAGTTCTTCAATCCGCTTGGCTCAGTCAAGGACCGCATCGGCATGTCCATGATCGAGGACGCCGAGAAGAAGGGTATCCTGAAGAAGGAGACGGTCATCATCGAGCCGACCAGCGGCAATACGGGCATTGCGCTGGCGTTCGTCGCCGCGGCCAAGGGCTACAAGCTCATTCTCACGATGCCGGAGACGATGTCACTGGAGCGGCGCACGCTCCTGGCGATGCTCGGCGCCAAGCTGGTGCTCACGCCGGGCACCGAGGGCATGAAAGGCGCCATCGCCCGCGCCGAGCAGCTGGCCAAGGAAACCCCGCACTCCTGGATTCCGCAGCAATTCGATAACCCGGCAAACCCCGAAATCCACCGCAAGACCACCGCCGAAGAACTCTGGGGCGACACGGACGGCCAAATCGACATCCTCGTCGCCGCAGTCGGCACGGGCGGCACCATTACGGGTTGCTATGAAGTCATCCATCCCCGCAAGCCCAGCTTCCAGGCCATCGCCGTTGAGCCGAAGGATTCGCCCGTCATTTCGCAGACGCTTGCGGGGCTGCCGGTCAAGCCCGGCCCGCACAAGATTCAGGGCACCGGCGCCGGGTTCGTGCCGCGCAACCTTCACTTGAAGGACGAGAAAGGCGGTTCGCAAATCACCGAGTGCATCCAGGTCAGCAACGACGACTCTTTTGCGATGGCCCGCCGTCTGGCAAAGGAAGAGGGACTTCTCGTCGGCATTTCCTCCGGCGCAAACGTCGTCGCCGCGATCGAAGTGGCCAAGCGCCCGGAGAACAAGGGCAAGATGATCGTCACCATTCTGCCATCGACCGGCGAACGTTACCTCAGCACCGCGCTGGCCGCCGAGGCGAAGGCCGAAGTGGGTGGATAAATCGACCGGAATTAGCTGCGACCGTAAGGTCGCGGTCGAAGGTTGAAATCTTTGGCGGAAAGCGGAACGATTCCGATGTCTAATTGCCCGCGGCCCCCTTCCCGCGACCTTACGGTCGCGGCTACATTGAGCCGGTACGCCACCTAATCACCTCCTCTCATGGGTCGCCAATGGTTGCACGCCAAACGGGCCGTCGCCTCGCTTAAGAAGGGGCAGAAAACGGGCAAGCTCGTCCGTGAGATCGCGGTCGCTGCCAAAATGGGCGGGGCGGACGCCGAATCGAACGCCCGGTTGGCGGCCGCCGTCGAGAAGGCGCGCAAGGAGAGCGTCTCACGGGACGTGATCGATCGCGCCATCCGCAAGGGCGCGGGCACGGGCGAGGAGAAGCTCGTCATGGAGCACGTCGTCTTCGAGGGCTACGCGCCCCACAAGGTGCCGGTGGTCATCGAGATTTACACGGACAAAGTGAATCGCACGGCGCCCGAAGTCCGGAACCTTTTCAAAAAGGGCCAGCTCGGCAATTCGGGCAGCAACCGGTTCCTCTTCGACCAGGTGGGCTTGGTTGAAGCCCACCATCCCGATGCGGGCGTCGACCGCGAAGCCGCCGCCATCGAAGCCGGCGCCAACGAAGTCGAACCGCTCTCCCGCGAGCAGAACGATGACGTGCCCGAAGGCGCCGCGGGCGCCCGGTTCATCGCGGACCGCGCAGCCGTGCACACTGTGTCAAGGTGGCTTTCGCAGAACGGATGGACAGTCGTCACGAGCGAACTGGGTTATCTACCGAAGAGCTTTCCAGAACTGACCGAGGCGCAACGGGCCGAAGTCGGCGCATTTCTGCAGGAGTTCGAGGACCACGATGACGTGCACCGGGTCTGGGCGGCGCTGAAGTAGGTGGCGCAGAGTTGCACTCTGCTGTATCGCCGATTTGCAATCGGCAGACTGCAGGAACTTCCGTCGGCTTGCCTTCGCGGTCGCCTTGCGGGTTGCAAACCCGCGATACAGCAGATTGCAAATCTGCGCTACGAGTATCCCAACGGCTTCGCCTCGCTGGGAAATATCCCGGTTGGGACGAGTCAGTTTACTGGGCGCCCAGCGCCTCGAGGGCCTTCTGCGCATGGGCCAGCTTGGCCTGCCAGTCCTCCAGGCGCTTGTGATGCTCGGCGACCACTTCTGGAGGCGACTTGTTCACGAAATTCGGGTTCGCCAGCTTCTGCTCGACTTTGGCGATCTCCGACTGGATTTTCTCGGTTTCCTTGGTAAGCCGCGCTCTTTCCACAGCGAAATCGACGAGCCCTTCGAGCGGCAGGTACAACTCGCCCATGGCCGCTTTGGTCGACAGGACGCCTTTGCCGGCTTCGTACGACGGATTCACTTCGAGCGGTTCGGCGCCCAGTAGAAGTTTCATGACTTCGATGTCGTTGGGCGGAAGGTCCTGCGCTGGCTTCAGAATGAACTTCACCTTCTTGTTTGAGGTCACATTGGCCTGGCGGCGAAGGTCGCGGCCGCGGGTGATGAGGTCGAAGCGGGCGTCGACGTGCTCCAGGTAGCAATCGTCCAAGGCGTAGTGGTCGCGCGTGTCGGAATCGAACGGCTTGGGCCACGGCGCGGTCAGGATGGTGCGACCGCCTTGGTCGGGCGGCATCTCGTCCGCGTATCCCATCCCATGCCATAGTTCCTCGGTGATGAATGGCAGGAACGGATGGAACAGCCGCAGCGTGTGCGAGAGGACGAAATCCATCACGGCCAGAACGTTGGCGCGCTTCGCTTGGCTCGTTGAATCGTTAAATCGTTGATTCGTTAAATCGCCTCCGCCATGGCCCGATTCAACGCCTTCACGATTTAACGTTTCAACGGGTTTCGCCAATACGGCCTTGGTGGTCTCGACATACCAATCGCAATACTCGCTCCAGAAGAATCGATAGAGCGTGGCGGTGGCCTCGTTGAACCTGTAGCCGGCAAACGCAGCGGTCACCTCCTTAATCGCCTGGTGGAGCTTGAGGAGGATCCACTTGTCGTCGCTGCGGAGCTTGAGGGCGTCGATCTCGCCTTGCACTTCACCGCCTTGCATCTGGCGGAAGCGGCAGGCATTCCAGAGTTTGTTGCAGAGGTTGCGCGCCAGTTCCAACTGGGGGAACCGGTCCGTCTTCCATTCGATGCGGTCGAAGTCGTATCGCTTGTCCTTCGGATAACGGTCGAACTCGCGATCCTCGAACACGGCGTCGGCCCCGAGCGGCGTGGCACGCAGGATGCCGAACCGCAGCGCGTCGGCCCCAAAACGTGCCATGAGTGGAATGGGATCGGGAGAATTTCCCAGAGTCTTTGACATTTTGTCCCCGTTCTTGTCGCGAATGATGCCGGTGAAATAGACGTTCCGGAACGGCATCTCCCCCATGTACTCGTAACCGGCCATGATCATGCGCGCGACCCAGAAGAAAATGATGTCCGGGCCGGTGACGAGGTCGGTGGTGGGATAGAAGGCGCAGAGCGTTGGGTTGCTGGAGTCCTGGGATTTGTCGCCGGTCCAGCCCATTGTGGCGAAGGGCCAGAGCCAGGAGCTGAACCAGGTGTCGAGCACGTCGGGGTCTTGGGTGTAAACTGACGACAATTGCTCTTCGACTTCAGGAAAACCTGGCTGGACACAATGCCACACATACCACTGCTGTTTTTCGGGTTTCCACTCTGCGCGAGTCCAATGTGATTCCTTCAAAGTCCCGTCCGCAGCAGGAACGTGCGTGTCGTATTCAACAACGCCTTTCGCTCGCTCCTCTTTGGCATCTTGCCCTTCGTCGCCTTCAATGTCAGCAACATCACGGCTATCGGCCCACCCATGCCACACCGGAATCCGATGTCCCCACCAAAGCTGCCGGCTGATGCACCAATCCTGAATGTTCGTCATCCAGTGGTCATACACTTTTGCCCAACGGTCGGGATGGAAACCCATTTTCTGGTGGGGCGAGGCTACTGACGAACCGGCTCGCGCGGACGCTCGCCCCACCGACTCGTTTTCTTGCTCCACACAAGCTTTCGCTTGCTCAACGGCTGGATACTTGAGGAACCATTGCTCGCTCAACCGCGGTTCGATGGGCACGTCGGCGCGCTGGCTGAAGCCGACGTTGTTCTCGTAAGGCTTCTCCTCCTCGAGGGCGCCCAACTCGCGGAGCTTTTCCGTCGCCACCTTGCGCGCAACGAAGCGGTCCAGGCCGTTCAAGTCCTGTCCCGCCAGCGCGTTCATCGTGCCATCGGGATTCATGATTTCCACGATGGGGAGGTTGTGACGCTGCCCGATCTCGAAGTCCGCCTTGTCGTGCGCGGGCGTAACCTTAAGCACGCCGGTGCCGAATTCGAAGTCCACGTGTTCGTCGCCCACGATCGGAATGAGCTTCTTTTCGCGCGGCAATTCCGGCGGGAGCGGTCGCACGACGTGCTTGCCGATGAGATGGGCGTAACGCGGGTCCTTCGGGTTCACCGCCACAGCCGTGTCGCCCGGGATGGTTTCCGGCCGCGTGGTGGCGATCGTGAGCCAGATGTCGGTGCTCTTGACCTCGCCCTCGTTGTAGCGGCGGTCTGTGACCGCCGAACCGTGGTCCGCCGAACCACGGTCTGTGACCGCCGATTTCGGCGCTGACACAGCGCCGCTACAGTCCACGACTTCCACCCGGAAGTAATACATGAAGCCCTTCTGCGACTTCATCTCCACTTCTTCGTCGGACAGCGCGGTCTGCGACGCGGGACACCAGTTGACCATCCGCTTGCCCCGGTAAATGAGCCCCTTCTTGTAAAGCTCGACGAACACCTGCTGCACGCAACGGACGTACTCCGGGTCCATCGTGAACCGTTCGCGCGTCCAATCGCACGAGCAGCCCAGTTTCTTGAGCTGCTGGATGATGATGCCTCCGTGCTTCTCCTTCCACGCCCAGACGCGCTTGATGAACTCGTCGCGGCCGACTTCCTGCTTGGATTTCCGTTCGTTCTTTTTGAGCGCCTTCTCAACCTGGCGCTCCGTGGCGATGCCCGCGTGGTCGGTGCCGGGCAGCCAGAGGACTTCCTTGCCGTCCATCCGCGCCTTGCGGGCGAGGATGTCCTGGATGGTGTTGTTGAGGACGTGCCCCATATGGAGCACTCCGGTGACGTTGGGCGGTGGGATGACGATGGAGTACGCGGGCCGCTTCGGCGACACGCGCGCCGGGTCGGCGGTGAAGCAACCCTGCTTCACCCAGTAGTCATACCATTTGTCCTCGACGGACTGCGGTTCGTAGGCTTTGGAAAGTTCAGACATGCGCGAAAGACGAAGCAAGTTGACGCGAATTGCGCGAATTGGCGCGAATTATTTTTTAGATCCGGGCTCTTCCGGCTGCGAGCGGCTTAGGACGACCCGTTTCCATTCCAGCGAATTGGCGCCGAAGTTCACGAGCAGGCCGAGCTGCAGCTTCGAAGCTGCCAAGTAGTTGAGGACTTGCTTTACGTGAGCCTCGGTGAGCCGCTCGCACGCCTTGGCCTCGAAGAGAATCTTGTCCCAGATGACGAAGTCGGCGTAATAGAAGTGGGGCAGGACTATGCCTTTGTAAGCTATCTCGTACTTGCGCTCCCGGGTGAACGGAATAGCGGCTCGCTGCAATTCAACGACGAGGGCGTCCTTGTAGATGACCTCGTCATGCCCTTGCCCCAACTCGCGGTGAATCTCCATGCAAAAGCCGACAAGCTTGAAGACCTCTTCCTTGTAGATTAGGTCGCTCATAGTTCGCTCTCAGGAATTCGCGTCAATTCGCGCAATTCGTGTCAAGTCTTCTACTGTTAGCACGTGCAATATGACGATCATTTCTTCAACAGCGCGTATTCCATCGAGTCCACGAGCGCCGCCGCTTCGGCGACACGCGCGCCGGGTCCTCGACGGACTGCGGTTCGTAGGCTTTGGAAAGTTCGACATACGCAAAGACGAAGCAAGTTGACGCGAATTGGCGCGAATTATTTTTAGATCCGGGCTCTTCCGAGCGGCTCGCGGTGAATCTCCATGCAAAAGCCGACAAGCTTGAAGACCTCTTCCTTGTAGATTTAGGTCGCTCATAGTTCGCTCTCAGGAATTCGCGTCAATTCGCGCAATTCGTGTCAAGTCTTCGACTGTTAGCCCGTGCAATCAATGACGATCATTTCTTCAACAGCGCGTACTCCATCGAGTCCACCAGCGCCTGAAGGCTGGCCTCGATGATGTTTTCGCTCACGCCCACCGTGCCCCATTCGCGCTTGCCGTCGGTCGAGGCGATGAGCACGCGCGTCCGGGCGGCGGTGCCGGCCACTCCGTCGAGAATACGGACTTTGTAATCGGTGAGCTGGACGGCCTTCAGTTTGGGGAAAAAGTTTACCAGCGCCCGGCGCAGCGCGCCGTCCAGGGCGTTCACCGGGCCGTCGCCCTCCGCCACGGTGTGCGCCGTCTTGCCGCCCACGCGCACCTTGACCGTCGCCTCGCACACGGACTCCTTCGCGTCGCGCCGCATGGAGACGTGGTAAGCGTCCACCGTGAACAGCAGCTCCGGGTTGTCATCAAGAATGCCCCGGATGAGCAACGCCAGCGAAGCCTCCGCGGCTTCGTATTCGTAGCCTTGTGCCTCCCGCTCTTTGACGCGCGCGGTGATGACGCGGGTCTCCGACGCTTCGGGCGAGAGCTTGAACCCCAGTTCCTCGGCCTTCAGCAAAATGTTGGTGCGGCCCGACATGTCGCTGACCAGCACCCGGCGGCAATTGCCCACGGATTCCGGGTCGATGTGCTCGTAGCTGCGCCCGACGCGCTCGACGGCGTGCACGTGCATCCCGCCCTTATGCGCGAACGCGGTCTGGCCCACCCATGGCGCGCGCGGGTCATGGCGCACGTTGGCGATCTCATCCACGAATTCGGAAAGCTCCTTGAGTTTGCGCAGCGACCTCGATGGAACACCGCGCATGCCCAGCTTGAACTCGAGGTTCGGGATGACGCTGACGAGGTTGCAATTGCCCGTCCGCTCGCCGTAGCCGTTGATCGTGCCCTGCACCTGCGTGGCGCCTGCTTCGATGCCGGCGAGGGCATTGGCCACGCCCAGGCCGCAATCGTCGTGCGTGTGAATGCCAATAGGGCAACAGAGCCGCGCACGAGCCAGCGCGGTGACCTTGCTGATCTCCCCGGGCAGGCGCCCGCCGTTGGTATCGCACAACACGATGCAATCCGCCCCCGCCTTCTCGGCGGCCTGCCAGGTGGCCAGCGCATAATCCGGATGGTCTGCGTGACCGTCGAAACTGTGCTCGGCGTCGTAGAACACGGTCTTGCCGTGGTCCTTCAGGAAGCGGACTGTGTCGGCGATCATCCCCAGGTTCTCGTCCGGTTTGGCCCGCAGAACTTCCGTGACGTGGAGCAGCCAGGTCTTGCCAACGATGGTGACGACCGGCGTTTGGGCGTCGAGAATCTGCCGCATCAACTCATCCCGCTCGACAGCGACACCCTTGCGGCGGGTCATGCTGAAGGCGGCGATGCGGGCATGGCGCCACTTGCGCCGCGCGGCATGCTTGAAGAACTCGAGGTCCTTGGGATTGCTTCCCGGCCAGCCGCCTTCGATGTAGTGGACGCCGAAGTGATCGAGCTTTTCGGCGATGCGCAACTTGTCGGCCACCGAGAAGTTGATGCCCTCGCCCTGGCTGCCGTCGCGCAGGGTCGTATCGTAGATTTCGACTTGCCGTTTCATTGCGTCCCCGCCTTTGCGGGAGCGATATTTCTACGCCAGGGAGCGGGTCGTGGCAAATCTCAAAACCTGCGCCCCGGACACAATCGCGCAAGAAAAGCGTGGTTTTTGGGCTTGATTGTGGTATAAGTCTGGCCCGAACTCACCGATCAATCCGATGCGTCCCGCCGTATCGAGCTTCCAACGCCCGGCTGCCGCCCTGGTGGGGCTGCTCCTTGTGTATTTGCTTTCGTCCGGAGTCGCCGTTGCCGCTGCCACGACGAATCTCCTCGTGCCTGCGGGCGCCCTGTGGAGTTACCTCGACGACGGGACCGACCAGGGCACCGCGTGGCGGGCGCCTGGGTTCGACGACAGTTCGTGGCCGTGGGGGTTCGCCGAGATGGGCTACGGAGATTTTGACGAGGAGACCACGCTGGGTTACGGAAGCAGCCCCGGCAACAAGCACATCACCTACTATTTCCGAACGCAGTTCACCGTCACCGAAGTGGAGAACTACACCTCCATTTCCCTCGGCGTGCTCCGGGACGACGGCGTGGTGGTTTACCTGAATGGGACGGAGATTTACCGCAACAACATGCCGTTCGGAACGGTGAGCTACACGACGCGCGCATCGACGAATGCTTCCGGCGCCGGGGAAACCACCTTTTACGGAGCTAACGTTTCTCCATCGCCGCTGGTGGAAGGCACCAATGTGCTGGCGGCCGAACTGCACCAGGTGCTCCCCACCAGCTCGGACATCAGCTTCGATCTGCGCCTGACTGGCGTAAGCACTCCGCCCTTTGCGACGCGCGGGCCGTATCTCCAACGCGGGGGCACAACGAACATCACCGTGCGTTGGCGGTCGAGCCTGCCGATGGACAGCCTCCTGCGAATCGGCCTCTCACCACTGGCGCTGGCCCCGGCTGGAGCGGACCCCGTGATCAAGACGGACCACGAGATGGTGCTCACGAACCTCATGCCGAATACACGGTACTATTACTCTGTGGGCAGTTCGTCCCGGGTGCTCGCGGGGGATGCGACGCACTTTTTCGTGACGGCCCCCGTGACCAACAAGCCCACTCGCATCTGGGTGATCGGCGACTCCGGCACGGCGGACAGCCGGCCGCGTTCGGTTTACAACGCCTATCGCTCGTTCACCAGCTTGCGCTACACGGACGTCTGGTTGATGCTGGGGGACAATGCCTATGGTTCCGGCACGGACTCGGAATACCAGAGTGCGGTGTTCAACATGTACCCGGAACTGCTGCGCCAGACCGTGATGTGGTCGACCATCGGGAACCACGAAACCTACGCCCCCGGCGCCACGCCCAACAACTTCCCCTTCCTGAGCATTTACACTCAACCGACCGCCGGCGAATGCGGCGGCGTACCGTCGGGTTCGGAGAAATATTACTCGTTCGACTACGGGAACATTCATTTCGTCTGTCTGGATGCCAACGCGTTCACGTCGAATACAGGCCAGAAGGGCGACATGTACACGTGGCTTGAGGCGGACCTGGACTCCAACACCAACACGTGGCTGATTGCCTTCTGGCACCATCCGCCCTACACGAAAGGCTCGCACGATTCCGATACGGAGTCGGAGTTGATCTCGATGCGGGAGGATTACGTGCCGCTGCTCGAATCCTACGGGGTGGATCTGGTCCTGTGCGGTCACAGTCATTCCTATGAACGCTCCTACTTGATTGACGGCCACTATGGTCATTCCAGCACGTTCGCTCCAAGCATGCTCAAGGACGGATCGAGCGGTCGTGAGGAGGAAACGGGGCCTTACGTAAAACCCACAGTTGGCCCGGGGGCCAACCAGGGCGCGGTCTACGTCGTGGCGGGCAGTTCCGGCCAGGTGACTGGGGCCGCGGTGAATCATCCGATCATGTATTACAACGCGTTGCGGCTCGGCTCGCTGGTGATCGATGTCGACAACACGATGTTGCGCACCTATTTCCTGCGCGAGTCCGGCTTCGTGGACGATTATTTCTCCATTTACAAAGGCAGCGGCCCGCCGCGCTTCGAGCGCGTGACCGCGACCCTGGCAGCCAACGGCATGATGACCTTGTCCTGGTACTCCCGGGGGGACCGATATTACCAGGTGGAGCGCAAGACGGATTTGGAATCCGATGTTTGGGCAGTCGTCGACACGAGCCTCGAAGGCACCGGCGGCATCATGAACTGGTCCACGCCTGTGAACGGGATGGACTCGCAGGCTTTCTACCGCGTGTACCAATACAGTGACTGACTCCTCTCCCGTTGAGGGGTGAGTCGCGTCGAACGCTTGCGACGTTCGCGAGCACGCCGCCGCGTTCTTGCGCTCCTGCCATTGAGAAGCGCACGGAGCGCGGTAACGATCGTTCCTGTCAGTGGAGCCATCCGTCGCGCTCCCTCTCCCCTCAATGGGGAGAGGGCCGGGGTGAGGGGTGAGGCCAGTGCCTAATCCCTCATTCCCCCTCCGCTTTTCGCTCGCGGCACGCGCGAATCATGAATAGTTTTCCCTTCCATGAATCCGACGCGAACGGCCTTCCTTCTCGCGCTCTTCGGATTCACTTTGTTCCACGGGCCGAATTCGTTCGCGGCGACGGAGGGCGCCAACCGTCTCACGTACCTCGATGAAACCGACCCGTTCTATCCGCACGTTGGCTTCCCGAAGCTGATCACCCAGCAGTGGGTTGGCGAACCGGGTGTTGAAGCGGTCGTCATCCTCTCCATCGACGACATGCGCGAGACGGGGCGCTACGAAACATTTCTCCGACCGATTCTCGAGCGCCTCAAGCAAATCGACGGACGCGCCCCCGTCAGCATCCTGGCCAACGCGGTCACGCCCACCAACGCGCAACTTCAAGCCTGGCTGAAGGAAGGGTTGTCACTCGAAGTGCACACGCTCGCGCACCCGTGCCCGTGCCTCCAGAAAGGGGACTTCACCGCCGCCGCGAACACGTATCACGGGTGCGTCGAGCTGATGAACCAGGTCCCTGGCAACAAGCCGGTCGCCTTCCGCATGCCGTGTTGCGACTCGATGAACAGCCCCAGCCCGCGCTTTTACGCCGAGATTTTCAACCGCGCAAATTCCGCCGGGCAGTTCCTCACCATCGACTCGTCCGTGATGTGCCTGCTGACCACGAATGACCCGGCCCTCCCGCGCAATCTGGTGATGGACGCCGATGGCCGCGAGAAGTTCCGCAAATACTTTCCCTTCGAAACCAATGCCACCACTAAAGTCAGCCTGAAGAATTTCGCAACGACCATCGAGAATTACCCGTATCCCTACGTCATCGGAAAGCTCTGCTGGGAATTCCCCGCGATGGTGCCGAGCGATTGGGAGGCGTTCAACGTCTTGGGCCCGACGAATGCCACACTGCTGGCAGACTGGAAATCCGCGCTCGATGCCGTGGTGCTCAAGCAAGGCGTGTTCACCTTCATCTTCCATCCGCACGGCTGGAGCAGCCCGCAGCAATTCATTGAATTCATCGATTACGCCGTGGCGAAGCACGGGAAGAAGGTGAAGTTCCTCACGTTCCGCGAGGCACAAGAGCGGTTGGACAGAAATGTGCTCAACGCACATTCATTACGGTCACCACAAGGTTCGGATTCCGGTATCCGCTTGCTGGACGTGAACAACGACGGATACATGGACGTTTTGGCGACTGGGGGTTACTCCACTGCAAGGCTGTGGGACGCGCAGCGCGCGGCATGGAATTCCGTCGGATTTCCGCTCTCTTTCCAGTGGCCCGCAGGGATTGCCCCAACTTGGGAAGCTGGTGTGAAACTCGGCGAACTGAGGGGGCAAGGACGTCCCGCCTTGTTGTCATTGGGGCCGATTCTCGAAGCTGCCGTGCGTTTTGACGGTCAACAATGGGCTGAAGATAAGTCATTGCTCAACGGGCTTGAACTTGATGGAAAGCCCATTCGATTGGAAACGGATCGGGATTTGGGCGTTCGCCTCCGCGACGTGGACAACGACGGCACTTGTGAACTCCTCGTCGGCAACCCAACGCAGAACGCGATCTTCAAGTGGTCAGACGCGGAAAAGACGTGGAGAAAACTTCCTTACGCCCTGCCTCGCGACACCTCCATCGTCGATGCCGAAGGCCGCGACGCCGGGCTCCGTTTCGTCGACGTGAATGGCGATGGCTACGACGACATTCTCTTCTCGAACGAAGAACGCTTCTCCCTACACCTCTTCATTCCCAAGGCCAACCCACGGCTGATGTGGGAGGTCGGCTGGAACGACCAGGTTTGGGCCGGCAAACGTGGGGGTGGCACGGGCCACCGGCCTGTGCCGCCCGGCGACTCGCCGGGCGGAACGAGCAAGGCGAACCCACCGGGGAACACCGCTGGCGAGCAAGTTCGCGCTTCGGTTCCGGTCGGCGGGTCGCCGACCGGAACGGGCGAGTCGCCCGTTCCACCCTCGTCCGACCTGTCCGACCTGAACATCCCGCCCATCGTCTGCGGCGGCACGAACCGGAACAACGGCGTCTGGTTCAAGAACGGCGCGATGTGGATTCAGAACGAGGATACCGCGAACCTGCCCGACAAAGTCGACCGCCGCACCTTCCGCGAGTTGCTCACCGCCGACCAGTCACCTCCGCTTTCGCCCGAGCAATCACTCGCCGCGTTGCGCGTGCGGCCCGGTTTCAAGGCCGAGATCGTCGCCGCCGAACCGCTCGTCCTGGATCCCATCGCCTTCGACTGGGGCGCCGACGGCAGGCTCTGGGTCGTCGATATGTTCGACTACCCGCTCGGTCGCGTGGAACCCGGCGCCAGCCAGCCCACGCGTTCGCCCCACGGCGAGGAGATTCTCACTCCGCCCCAAGGCGGCCACTACGTGCCGGGGGGGCGAATCAAGGTGCTGGAAGACACCGACGGCGATGGCCGTTACGACAAGGCCACTGTCTTCCTCGACAACGTGAATTTTCCCACTGGCATTCTCCCCTGGCGCAACGGCGTCCTCGTCGCTGCGGCGCCGGAGATTTTCTACGCCGAAGATACCGACGGCGACGGCAAAGCGGACAAACGCAAGACCCTCTTCACAGGATTCGTCGAAGGCAACCAGCAGCATCGCCTGAACGGCTTCGACTACGGGTTGGACAACTGGGTCTACGGCGCCAACGGGGACAGCGGCGGGCTCATCCACAGCGAACTCAAGCCCTCCTTCCCAATGGTGAACTTGCGCAGCCACGACTTCCGGTTCCGCCCCGACACGGGGGACTTCGAGCCCGTCGCGGGCGGGACCCAATTTGGCCGGCATCGCGACGACTGGGGGAATTGGTTCGGCAACAACAATTCGTTCTGGGTCTGGCACTACTACCTTCCCGATCAATACGTCGAGCGCAATCCGCACTTGGCGGTGAAGTCGACCAAGCAGATGCTCGCGAACTATCCCGACGCGGGCCGGATCTTTCCCGCCAGCCGAACCCGCCAGCGCTTCAACGATCACCACCACTTCAATCACGTCACCTCCGCCAACAGCCCGACGCCCTATCGCGACGATCTGTTCGGACCGGAGTTCGCGTCGAGCGTCTTCATCAGCGACCCGGTCCACAACGTCGTTCACCGCGAGGTGCTCGAGCCCGACGGCGTCAGCTTCACGAGCCACCGTGCGGCCGGGGAAACGAACAGCGAGTTCGCCGCGTCGGCCGATCCCTGGTTCCGCCCCACGATGCTCAAGACCGGCCCGGACGGCGCGCTTTATGTCGCCGACATGTATCGGTTGGTCATCGAACACCCGGAATGGATTCCCAAATGGGTGCAAGGCCGGCTCGATCTGCGCGCGGGCTCGGACAAAGGCCGCATTTATCGCATCGCTCCGAAGAGTCCGATCCGCCGCCCGATTCCGAACCTGGCCCGGCTCGACACCGCCGGGCTCGTGGCCGCCCTCGACAGCCCCAACGGCTGGCAACGCGACACCGCGCAGCGATTGCTCGTGGAGCGGAAGGACCCGCAGGCCGTGGAAGCGTTGAAACGTTTGAGCGTTGAAGCCACCAGCCCGAAGGTGCGGTTGCAGGCCTTGTGCACGCTGGATGGATTGAACGAACTGGTGCCGGCGTTGCTGAAGGCGGCTTTCCGCGACGCGCATCCCGCCGTGCGCGAGCAGGCAGTGAGGCTGGCGGAGAAGTTTGCGGAGACGTTGGACTTCGAGTTGCAGTCCGCCAGCGGGTCGCCGCAATTCTCGAGTCTGGTCAACGATCCCGATTTGCGCGTGCGCTGCCAGCTTGCCTTTTCGCTGGGCGCGCTGGGTTGGAAGAGCGATCGGCCCGGGTTCCTGCTGTCGCGGCTGGCGATGAGCGATTTCGAGCTGCCCGGCATGCAGACGGCCATCCTGAGTTCCGCGCCGCGCTACGTGGACCAGATGCTCGCCGAACTGTTCCTCCGCGATTCCGGCGGCGCCGCGTCCGCGGCGCTCATCGAGCAGTTGCTCGGCCTGGCCGCATCATTGAATCGCCACAAGGCCATCGCCGGCGCTCTCGAGGCCATCGCCCACTCGCCGGCCAGCCGGAACGTGGCGTGGAGATTCAATGCGCTGGCCGGATTGCTGGACGCGCTGGACCGGCGCAACAAGTCCTTGCGCCAATTCGCGTCCGAGTGCGGGCCGGAGGTCCTATCGCTGGCCGATGATTTGGAAAAGTTGCTGCCGCAGGCGCGCAAGGCGGCGGTCGAGGAGGGCACGCGCGAAGCCGATCGCCTGGCCGCCATTCGACTGTTGGCGCGAAATGCCGAACGGCGCGAGGAAGACCTCCAGCGTCTCGGCGGCTTGCTTGCGGCCCGTCACTCCTCCGCCGTTCAACGTGCCGCGCTTGCCGAACTGGCGCGGCAGAAGGAGCGGCCCGCAGCCGACGCGTTGCTCGCCAGTTGGAGTGGACAAAGCCCCACCCTGCGCATCGAGTCGCTCAACGTGTTGCTCGGCCGGCCGGATTGGTGCCGCGCGCTCCTGGCGGCGATACAGAAGGGTGACATTCCCGCCGGCCAGATTGGCGCCGCGTTCCAGGAGAAGCTGCTGAACCACGCGGATCGCACCGTCAAGCAACGGGCCGCCGATTTGTTCACCACGACCACCCGGGACCGCCGCGCCTTGCTCAAGCAATACGCCGGCGTTGCCAAACTGACGGGCGACGCGGCCAAAGGAATGACACTCTTCCGTCAGCAGTGTGCGACCTGCCACAAACTGCGCGGCGAAGGCAGCGAGCTCGGTCCCGATCTCGCCACGCTCGCGGGCAAGGACCTCCAGGCGTTGCTTGTGGCGATTCTCGACCCGAACCAGTCGGTCGAAGTTCGTTACGTGAACTACACCGCGGTGACGAAAAGCGAGCGCGAGATCAGCGGCATCCTCACCGCGGAAACGGCCAACAGTATCACCTTGAGGGCCCCGGGTGGCCGTGACGAGACGCTGCTGCGTTCCGACCTCAGCCAGTTTACGAGTTCCGGCCTTTCGCTCATGCCGGACGGCCTGGAGAAGGCGCTGACACCGCAAGACATGGCCGACCTGCTCGCGGCCGTGACGGGGAAGTAGGTCGAGCACAGGGCCGGGAGCATGGGAGTAGCTGCGACCGTGAGGTCGCGGGGCAGTACGTGGCCTGTCAGAACAGTTGGGTACCATGAGCGAACTCAGCCCGCGACCTGACGGTCGCAGCTACTGCTCACCCCGGCAACACCATCACGTCCTGCGGCCGCACATGGACGGTCAGCGCCTCGCCCACTTTGCGGATCTCCAGCGGGTTTTGCTCGAAGGCCTTGATCACGCGGCCCGGGGCCAGTTCGAGTCCATACTGCTCGATCTCTCCCAGGTAACTGACATGCGCAATCGTGGTGCGCAGCGCGTTGGCGCTGGCCTCGCCGATGAGAACCGCTTCGGGCCGAAACCCAACGTGCACCTTCGCGCCGGTCAACAATGGAGCGCTCCCCGGCGCGCGAAGGATTCCCACATCGGTCTTGACCACAATCTGCCCGTCGTCCCGGTTGACGATTTCGCCCGAAAGCCAGTTGGTCTCGCCAATGAAATCGGCCACAAACCGGTTGGCCGGTTCGCGGTAGACGGCGCGAGGGTCGCCCACTTGTTCGATGACGCCGTCGCGGAGCACCGCCATGCGCGTGGCCAGCGAAAGCGCCTCCTTCTGGTCGTGCGTCACGTAGATGGTCGTGATGCGGGTGCGCTCGTGGATGCGGCGAATTTCCTCGCGCATTTCGAGGCGGAGCCTGGCGTCGAGATTGGAGAGCGGCTCGTCGAGCAGCAGCACGTCGGGCTTGATGACGAGCGCGCGGGCCAGCGCGACGCGTTGTTGCTGGCCGCCGGAGAGCTGGTTCGGCGAGCGCTCCGCGAAGCGGTCCATCTGCACGATGGCGAGCGCTTCGGCCACGCGGGCCTTCTTCTCGCCGGCGCTCACGGCGCGCACATCCAAACCGTAAGCGACGTTGTCCGCGACGCTCATGTGCGGCCAGAGCGCGTAGTTCTGAAACACCATCCCGGTGTTTCGTTTGTGTGGCGGCACGCCGGTCATGGGCTTGTCGCCGAAGAGCAATTGGCCGGCGTCGGGCTGGTAGAAGCCGGCGATCGTGCGGAGCAAAGTTGTCTTGCCGCAGCCAGACGGGCCGAGAAGGAAGAACAATTCGCGCGATTCGACTTCGAGCGAAACGTCCTTCAGCGCGGCCGTGTCGCCGAATTTCTTGGTCAGGTTCCGGATGACGACGCGCATGGTCAGGGGTCGAGGGTCGAAGGTCGGGAGAAGTCGAGAGTCGAGGGTCGAGGGTCAAGGGCCGGGGAGCGCTTGCATGGGAGCAGCTCGGTCTTGACCAAGGGAAATCCAAATCCGCTCTCACCCCTCTCCCCGTTGAGGGGAGAGAATCCTCCGGACTTTGTGCGCGCATTGCGCCCCGTAACCTCACGAGAGCTCTTTTGGCCGGCTTGGACCACAAAAG
>Ga0134127_10000201_pt1 | contig 70918 bp, 70 predicted proteins | sample KB31753_FD_96459 | JGI IMG/M metagenome (GOLD analysis project Ga0134127, IMG submission 96459) | Terrestrial soil microbial communities with excess Nitrogen fertilizer from Kellogg Biological Station, Michigan, USA - KB3-175-3 | ecosystem: Environmental > Terrestrial > Soil > Unclassified ... | reverse complement strand
TGGCTATCATAATATCCTTGTATTCGTTGCGAATGAACAAGTCGATCCAGTTTACGACAGCAAAACTTACAAAGTAAAGCTTGTCCTGATCGTGGAATTTATATTTAGAGCTCATGACAGGTTGAAATTACATTGCAAAAGTTGCAATAGCAAACTACAGAAGCCTTTGAAACGGGTTACCTGTCAGCGGGGCACGAGAACACAGCCCGCAGGCCACTGCGCTGCATTCTCGCGCCTGAATCGGGGGGAAAGAGAATGTTCGGGCACCGAAGCACTAGTACGCCATGCGTTGCCTTTTGCGCTGCAATACTTCGCGTAAACTTGCCATGAACTTAGCGATGTCGGAAAAAAAGTTAACTTAGCGGCAAATTACTCGTGAAGATGAAAAATAACATTTTGATAAGCATAATTTTTGCAGGACTGCTTTTTTCCTGTTCAAAAAGTTCGAACAAACCGCAACAATCGTCCAACAATACATCGGTCACTATCAGTGGCGCAGCTTATACCACTGTGATAATCGGAACGCAGACCTGGACATCGGTCAATTACAATGGCCCGGGAGGAGTTAATTACAATAACGGAGCAAATAATGCTACATACGGCAAACTTTATACATGGACTGAGGCAAAAGCTATAAGCCTGCCGGCCGGCTGGAGATTACCGACGGAAAGTGATTTTAATAATTTAATGATAGCAATAGGCGCACAAAACCTGGGAAATGGCAGCTATTTATCATCAGGTACCGAGCCGCTTCAGTTAATGTCAAAATCTGGCTGGACAACAACAAACGGTACCAATGCGCTCGGCTTTAACGCTAAGCCAGCAGGCTATTACGACCAGGTTTCAGCAGAAAACCAGCAGTTTAATAATGAAGGAAATGGGGCGCTTTTTCTATCCTCAACCCCTTACATGACCAACGGAACATCCCCTCTTAGTTTTATTGTAGGAGCGGGAAATGCGGCCCTAACGGACCTGGTTCTTTTGCAGACAGACGCTGCGTCGATTCGTTTTGTAAAAGACAATTGAATAATGTTTTTGGAACATTGGTTTGTATCCTTTTCCCGCCTTTGTTGGTGTTTTTCACCATAGCCGTTACCAATTCAGGCGCGAGTATGCAGCGGGCGCCTGTGCGGCTGAGTACTCCGCCCCCGGAGGGCAGGTAGCCAACATGCATGATGTAGACCTATCGCCGTGGCACGAGTACGCCACGCTTTTGGCCTTTGCGCTGCATACTCGCGCCTGAAAAGGGTAAAGATAAGAAATTATAGCGTCTGCATTTATGCAAATTATTCAGTGGCGCATAATTTGTTTGATCCCCCCGGTCCCGCGCGTGTAACTTGAGAATTGGGGAGCACTCGCGCGTAACACGCGTTAGTTTTTACCCCCTTACATTCAGAAGCCTGAAAGGGATGCTTCAAATCAGAGGAAATATTTCGAAAAATCTATTCGATTTAATATTGTTTATTACCTTTGAATCAAAGAGTTATCTGAAAAACCTAACACGCCGATCAAATCTTAGACCATGCAAGCACAAAAAACTATCAGCACTACTTTGTCCATTGTTTTATCAATAGTTGCAGTCACCAGCGAATTATTACATCTTGTTAATGATCCTTACCGTGGCATTTTTTTAGCACTCTCGATTGCAATTATTTGGCTGGCATACTACGCATATAACACATTTGGAATCCAGAGTTATAAGACTACTATCTTTTACACCCGAGACCGCGCTACACCCTCTATGAAAAAAGACATAAAAAACTATAAACATCTGGCATTTATCGGGATTTCACAACAATCATTAAATATATATCTCAGTGAGGTGATTAATGAAGACAAAGAAAAACCGCTGCCGTGGGAATCGATTACGGTTTATTTTGCGAATGACATCATGGGTAAGCTACGAGAAGAGGAGTATTTTGAAAAAAACGTAAGAGAAAGCAAGCTAAAAATCGCTGGTTTATTATTTGGTGAATCTAATTACAAACGATTAAAGAACTTTACCACGTTGGATTTCCGACAAATTCGGCTAAGCACCAATTTTGCAGGTTGTTTTTGCGGTAACGTAGGTTTTGACCAGGAAGCTCCTGCTCCAGAGATAATTTATTCGGTCAATTCACTACCGAATGATTTGCAAACCCAAAACTCATGGACAGTGAGAGTGGAAAAAAAATCAAAATCCAATAATCCCCACTTGTTTAATGTGCTGGAAGCCTCTTTTATAAAAATTAAAGACAACTCCGATGAGTTAGGGAAACAGACATTGTCAGCCTGGGAATGGAGCTCATCCGCATGGAACAATTTTGAAAACTTTTATTCAGGTTTCAAGACTGGTGTCGATGAAATGGTTGCTCAGCTCGACTTAAACGACCGCAAAGTACTTGATATAGGAGCTGGCACCGGAAATGTTTCAAAGTATCTTTTGTCATTATATCCTAAAGCGAAATTCACTTTGATTGACAATTCCGCTAATATGCTTTTGTCGGCTAAAACCACTATCGGAGATGCGGCTGATTATGAATTATTTTCGATCCCAATCATGACGGATCATTTTATTAATAAACACAAGGATCACTTTGACTATGTGATTTCTCATTTATCGATTCAAACTATGGCACACAATCTGGAAAGCTTACACGATGTAGCTTCTAACTGCATGATTTTGCTAAAAAAAGGAGGTGTCGTATTAATGGCCGTGCACCACTCTCGCGATATTAGTTTGAGCCATGCGAACGATGTTAAAATACACGACATTTTTGTACATGATATCGAAAAAGAACTAAGCAAGGGCAATTTGGTGATAAAAAACAGAAATAAGGCGGTTCTTAATGATGAAGACATCGCTAATAAGTTTGAGGCTTTGGGGTTTTATCAAAGTTTTAGAAAAGATATAAATATGGGTTTTTCATTTTACGATAAAAAAAGATTGTGGGAAGTGCCTGCTGTTTTTGACTCAATAACTGATATCAGATCAGTTGGAGTTGGTAGAGCTAAAGCTATTGTTGAAACAGCCTTTGCTAAGCATGTTCCTTCCGAATTAAAAGACCGTTACATCACAATTTTTCATTTTCAGAAACCGAAATGATAATCCTTTCCTTAACCTCGCGCGAATATGTAGCGGGCGTCCCTTTGCGGTTGCGTGCCCGTGCCCTGCAGGACAGGTAAACCGAAATACATGTTGCGGACCTATCGCCGGGGCACAAGCACCCCCCACCTCTCCACGCTCTTGCGCTGCATATCCGTGCCGGATATGGGTTTAAATTTTTTAGCGCCAGGCCACAGCAAAAACTTTACCCTCATTTTAAACGATCATTTACCATTTTTTACCCTCACGCAACCGTTTTTAACTTTGACGATAATTTAGGTTACCGGCATAGATAAATTGTGCGAAATTCGTTTGCGTGGCCAAATAGTTGTATGTTCATGCAGATAAATATTGAAACATCGCCGTAAGGCGTAATAAATCAAATAATTATGAAACTTAAACTTATCCGCACCTTGCTGCTGTTGTCGGTTTTTATGGTGTTTTACTCCGCTTGTAAAAAAAATACAATCAAACCCGTTGCAACACAAACCGCTACTGATTATAAAGCGCTAAGCAGCCGGATAGCGGTAACATTTTACAAATCAATAACCGGGCAATACGGCGGCACAGATGTAAGCAAAGGCGTTAAATCTCCTTTCGGCACTAACGCTGCTGGCCATAAAACGGTTTTCAGCACCGTCCCGTTGTGCGGTTTTGCTATCGACACCAGCTATAATTATACCATCCCGGATCCGGTGCGGCAGTTTGATACCGTTCACCGGTACCAGGGAAGCTTTCATTTTGTGTATACCTGCACCGGCGGGGCGGTTAATGGTTATACTGTTGATGACTCCGTGCGGAATGAGGTAAGCCAGTATATTGCGTTTGACAACGTTTACGGCGTTGGGCAGCATTATGCCGTACAAGCGCTTGACCAGACCTATAAGCTCGTTTCTATGAATGGCTCATTAAGGTCTGATGTGAACGATGTGGGGGCCTTCAATGAGTCGGGGAGTTATTTGCACGCATCCTATGGCTTAACCGGGCTGGTGGTTAACTTTGCTTCAGGTACAGCGGATATAACGTCGGGCACTACAACTTTTCATGTGGAATACCTCCAGGGATGGTCAATTGGCATACCTCCGCAGTACCAGCAACCCACTATTTATGATGGCACCATCGAGTATTTAGGCAATCATAAAGCTAAACTGACCATTAACCCCGGTCACGTTTATATAGTTGATTTAATTACCGGCGTGGTAACCCCTGTTTAACGGTTTATCGGAAAGCAGCGGCAGCTTTTAACTAAAGGCCCCGCTGCTCGCGCAAGCCAATTTTCGCTGCCGCCGGGTACAGTCATAAAAAGCAAGCTTTTTTAGAAGTATTAGTCCCGTCCCCGCAAGTATTTTTCCCGTCCCCGCGGGGTCCTCTGCGAGTCTGCGAGAGACCCTGCGCAGCCGTCACCATTCACGCCGCCGCTTCACGACAACTGATAAGCCACCCATGCCGCAAACGTGGCAGCTTTTGCATATAAATAAGCTTGACCGGGATCAAAGGGGTTGCCGGCGAAATCGGCGATGGTGGATCCTTCGCCATTTGGCGGGCGATGGTTTACATCGATGGAATAGCGCCAGTATTGGGCGTGATTTGCCCATTCCTGCTGGTCGACCAACTCAGGCGAGCCCGCCCAAAGATTCCAGGTTAAAACGTTGCCGGCCAGCAGCAGGTTACCCGACCCAATATTAAAAAGCTCCATCACCCGCGTGTTAAATTCATCAGCAAGTTTATTTCCGGTTGAATCGATGTTTCCTATCCGCACCGCTAAATTGGCAACGGCCCAGGCGTAGTCGCGCCAGTGTTTGGCGCGGTCGGGAAAGGGGTAATCGGGGCGCTCGCCCATCCGCACCTGTATGCCCGGCACGCCGCTTTCATCGGTTGCGTTTATCCTGATGCCTTTCACTTTGCTCAGCGGTAAGGTGTTGTTCCACAGTTTATCCAATTCCAGCAGCTTTTTCCAAAACCACCCTTCGGCACTATCGGGGCTAAACCATATGGTTGGTTTAATGGTAATATCGGATGCAAATAATTTGTCCTTGCCGGCATTTTCGTCCATCCAGCCTTTGTTGCCGGTTACGGTAACTTCAATATTCATGGTAACGCCCAGCGAGGGGAAATAAACACCCTGCTGCGGGCATATAATAGACCAAACGCGGCCGGTGTCGTCGTACCCCAGCCTGGATATATCCGGCGCAAACATCTGGTACATCCGCGTAGCGGAATTTCCCGGCGTGGTTTCCCAGCTAAATTCAGGCCATTTGGCTCTTAGCATGCGGGTAATTTTCGGAATATTATCCAGGTTTCCCTGGTACTCCAGTGAATCAAGCAATGCCGCATTCGGGTACGGCTGATTGGGCGGGTTGTTGGAAAAGCCACCTATCCATCCGCAGGGAATGAATGACGGTTGTTGAGGTGCGTCAGTTTCGGGATTCGGGCTCATGATCGTAAGTTTTATTTAAGAAAATTTAGTTTAGGACGACCCGGCAGGCGGCCGGGTAAACTGATTGCCATGGCGGCAATTAAATTCAGATCAATATTAGCTAAAATATTGAAAAAAGGAAACGGTTGAGGGGAATATATTTTGATTTTTATTGCCTGTAACAGGCACTCCACATCAACAGTTTTTAGTGGCGGGCATCACAACACCGGTAAGACCACCGGCCCACTCCCCTACTTTTTTAAGTGTACACCATTACGCTTTTTTTTGTAGGATCGGGATATTTTGTGCCGAACGAATGGGCATATAAGGTAACGGTAGTATCAATGGGCACGTGCATTGAAGGAACTTCGATAACCGTACTGGTGTCTGTTACCTTTAATTCATAAGGGTTAACATAATCATAACCGATAAAGAGTTTTTTGGTCCATTCAATTTCCCAGCTTATTTTGAACCTGACATACCCGGCAACGGCGGTTTCTGCGCCCCATAGACGTTCCGCGTTCAGGAATAATATCTTAGCCTGCGGCCTGTCAGCTACTATCAGGCTAATTTCCTTTGAATTACTGCCTATATTATCATAGGCGGTGGCGGCAATCACCGTGTTTTCGTTAGTTGGGGGTACGGGAAGCCAGAAATCCCTGCCGTTCAATTTTATTTCGCCTTTTGCACTGTCTAAAAATATGCGGGTACCATCTTTCAGGTAGTAATCAATGGTTACCCGCTTAGCCAGCGACGATTCCCAGCTAACGGAAATATTTTCTTCAATATATATCCTTCGCGAGCTGGGCTCAAAGCTTTCCATTTTTGCTTTTGCAACCAGTTTATGCAGCAAAATGGTAAACAAGGCATCGTTGTAACCCGGCACGTTATTTACCTGGATATACATAATACTGGTGGTATCGGGCGTTACGTTTAACGCGGTAATGATCTTGCGGATATAAAAATTTAGTGTTTCCCGGCCTTTCATCACCTCCCTGCTGTCGGGTGTAAACTGCCAGTACGCGGTGCCCCCGACGTGTTTTACCGGCGTCCAGGGTAAAGCGGACGAGATATCGATGGTGAGGTTATTATCGCCGAGCTGCTGGGTGGTGATGTCGGAATCATCGCCGCCAAACAGGAAGGATATGTACAAAGCGGGCGGCAGCGCGGTCTCCGCCCCCACCTGTTTGAACGAGGCGGGAACCAGGGGATTTTCGGAGTAATTGGTGAGCAGGTAAGTAAACCCGTTTTCGATCAGGGCGCCGGCATCATAGGTTATGTACATTGGTACCGCCTCGCGGGCGTCAAACACTATTGCATCGGGTTCGGGCTCTACCCGGAAGTATTGGCCCTGTATGGGATGAATAACCGAAGTATAACCATCCTGCAGTGTAAGCATCTTTTTTTCAGGGTCGGGCGGGTTTACCACCGACAGGTGAATAGGTATTGAAAAATCGCGCTTATCATAACCGGGGATATTATCATAATCCACCGTAAAGTTACCCGGGGCGGTATCGGTACAAATAAAATTGGTTAAAAGGGTTTTTACTGTTTTTCCGGGTTCCAAAACCATGTCGGTAGTTGGATATATATACCACGCAGGCGGGACCGTTTCAGACCCCTCTGCAAACCGGGCGGCCCAATTATCCGGCAGGGTGAGCGTCATATCCCGCACTACTGCCGCCGGCAGCATCGATTCGAAGTTAAAATTAAACGATGTACCCGTACCATCCGTACTGCCCGTGAACGACAGGCTGGCGCCGGTATTGTTGATAATTGAAAAAGTAAGCTTGTTTACCGACGGGTCTTTCGTCAGCAATAACTCCTGTTTACCTTTCTCATTCAGGATACTAAAACAATTTCCTTTCAGTGTCTTTTTCATATGGTTTATTTGCGGGTTGGTGATGTGCGCCCGGGGCCGTAAAATAGCCTTTTGTGCCATGGATCGGGTTAATAGCTGAAAGTTAGTTATAGTATTTTATCTGTGACTAATTAATTTAAAATTATTTGGGGGGATGCCACCAGCTCTGCCGAAGTTTGTAATTCGGACTACTATGCCTGTAGTCTCAGCTTTGGATACTGGCAAAAGGCCGTATCTCCGAACGAAGAAATTGTTTATTTTTAACGCATGGCTATGCATACCCGTCACGAAATAGACGAAGGGGTCCGGTTCGTCACTTTTGCTTGTCATGATTGGTCGCCTTTATTCGGGATAAGCAAACTATAACGACCGGTTTAAAATGACACAAAAGGTTCGATCAGCACAAAGCGCAGGGTACTCCGCGGCGACATGCCAAAGGACGCGCAAGAAAACGGTAACAATAAAAAGAAAAGATCAAAAACGGAACTAATGAACAATATTTTTATACCGGAGCAATGGAATAATTTTTTTGTGATGGCAGGCAGCGGCGCGGCGGCGCTTGCAGGGTTAATCTTTGTGGCCATGTCGATCAACCATAAGATCATTATCGGCAACAAAACGCATAAAAACCGGGCAATCAACATGCTTTCTGGCTTCACCGCAATTTTTATGGCGAGCGGCCTGGCGCTGACCGGGCACCCATTTCCCGGCGCGCTGGGCTTTGAATGGGTTGTGCTCTGGCTTATCGCAACAGCTATCTTTATCAGGGGTTATGTTGTAGCCATCAGAGCGGGCGCCAGCACCATCGGATTGAACGCGCCGCGACTTGCAGGCGGCACCATTTGTTATGTGGCTGAAGTGATTGCCGGAATATTCCTTATCCTGGGATACAGTACGGGGCTTTACATCGCAGCTTTGGCAATCGTCGTTTTATTCGCGTTCCTTATTTCGGGTGCATGGCTCCTTATGGTCGGCATCTACGAAGACCGGGCCAGGTGAGGAGAAACCGATGAAACATAGGTACACCAGTAAACTATACCGGCTACCTGTCGGAGAACTACCTGCCAGCGGGCCATCCCGATGAATTGAAACGGCGGCGAAATAGCTGGTCCCCAAAAAATTGGTTAAGCAACCTTCAAAGTCAGCGGGCCGTATGTGCTTTTAAACATTGATCATGAAGAGAACTTTCCCTGGCCTGACGGCTATTGTTGCCCTACTTTTAATAGTTTCATGTAAAAAAGAAAAACAACCATCTCACCCGACACCGGTTGCTGTCAGAACGATCAGATTTATCCTTTATACCAATAAAGACTTTTCGAAAAACACCGATAGCATCTATTTCTCGCTGAGTATTCATAATGAATCAAAAACAATTGCTTTTGATTCATTACTGGCAGCAAGGCGCATCCAGGACATTCCTGATAAAGCGAACGAATTGGTTTTTTCAAAAACCGTCCCAAATGATGGAAGTATTTTGACGGCAGGCTTTTTGTATACGATCAAAAATGTTGGCAGTTCGTGGTCTCTGGATACGTGCGGCGCCAATGAACGAACAAAAGTGATCGAGTTTCCCTTTCAATAACTGGCAGGCGTGGCGCAATTGTATGGACACTACACCTACGGGCAGTTAACAAATTGATTTAAATGGGCGCCATTCCGATGAATCGGGATGGCAACGAAACGGGCTGCTTTCGATGAATCAGATTTGGTACGGTAACAACACTATGGCCGCCCATTATTTGCCGCAACGAACCGAATGAACAAAAAAAGATGCAGCCATTTTAACGGCCACCTCTTTTTTTAAAGCGCATTCAAATTACTTCGCAGGCATATCAAATATTTTCGGATCGATGTCCTTGTTAACGGTTACCGTTTTTACCACGTAAGCTAATTGCACCTGGCCCAGGTCCACATCGATTTTATAGGGTGCTACATATCCAAAATCAGTTTTTTGGTAATTGCCACAAGATGTGGTCGCTTCGAAGGCTTGACCGCCCGCCGACCCGGTCGAAACTTCTTTGTTCAACAGATAAGTGGTTGCGTCGATGTAATAGGTAGTTACGTGCTTGCCTGCGGTTATCTTTATTACATAATTATTACCGTCCTTAGGCAGCAGTTCGGCGGTGTACCCGTTCGCCTTGTAGTTCAATAGCGACCCTCCTACCCACAGCTGGTCCTTACCCCCCTGGTATTCATCGTCGGGCATTGGCGTAGGGTCGGCGGCGCCGGCAAAGGGATTCACCATCCATCCGCTTTTATCGGTGACGCATTGTGTAACTTTTGACCCGGCTACTTCCAAGTCGCTGCGGTACCCTTTTCCTACAAGCAGTGTACTTGAAATAGTACCGTCGTTTCCCATCACGCTTGCCGTACCATCGATATATACCGATTTGATCTGCGCGAGTTTGTCCTTTCCGCCAATGGCATCAACGTACTTGCCGATAATTTCATCTGTTGTTTGCGCTTTGGCAGCAAAACTCAGCGATACTGCCGTTAGCAGCAAAAAGTAAAATTTCGTCAATTTCATAGTGTTTCGTTTTAGTTTTTTAAATAGTGGTTTTTAATTAGATACCGGAGTATTGATCAATGTTACTTAATAACAGGCAATAAATAAAAAATTCGGCTGCCTTTAGATTAATTTCAACACGCGGCATCGGCTTTTATTAACGTTACTGCTTAGGCCCGATGCTGATATATCCCCAAGACTTAAAAATAATAAACGACATGCCGACGTTGCCGTCGGCATACCAGTAGCTTTTTAAGCTTTTGCGGTCGTCAGGGTCTTCCTGCTGCGATGTTTTAACCAGCTTGTATTTAGTTTTTGCCTGGTCCATCAATGTGTTGATGACCTTTAAGTTTAGGCTGAAAAATTCAAATGAGTTGGTATAAAAAACCACGTGTTCTTCGTCTGGCGTCCCCTTATTTTTTTCATAGCCGAAACGGGCTCCCTCGCCCATACAGTCCTGGCATAAAACAAAACCCTTCGACTCCAGGAAAGATTTGTTATCCTGATCCTGCCGGCTAACCATTGCGGAAATTTCGTCCATGGTTAACGACTGGCAAAACGCATTAACCGCCGGCAGCAGAAAGATAATGAAGAAAAGCAGACGTTTCACGATGGTTGATTAAAGCACTAATATAAGGTTTTTTGTATGATGTAATTACCGGCGTGAGTTATGGTTATGCTGAACGCATAAAGTTTGTTATTATTGACAGATGATGCTGCATTTGAAAATGTGTCGCGGCGCTTTTAGCAAAGTTTTAAAAATCGTTATCCTGGCGTGTGTTTTGCCCGCGGGCGATATTTTTGCCGCGCGGGCTCAAACCAAACCCGACAGCGCCCAAATTAAATATTTTGCCGAGGTAAAAACCGTTAGCGAGCCTTTTGTGCGTGATCTGCGGCGCAATTTTGTAAAAACGTATTCGCTGCCTGAGGCCGCATTTATGCGGAAATCCGATTCGGCCCACGCGGCGCTGACTTCGGTTTTAAACAAATATTCGGCTACATTAAAGCCGGGTGTGGTTAAGGAGCAGCGCATACAGTTTGATTACTATTTTGACAAGCTGCTGGCTGATTATCCCGCTAACTTTATGGATTATACCGGTAAGCCACTGGAGGACGACGACCTTATAGCCCGGCGCCTGCGAAAACACCGCCCGGACCTGAACGACCCCGCGCTGCTGAATGAAGTGATGTTCAGGAATTTTGTACATGCTTATTTTACCTGGGAATTAATGGCTGAACTTAAAAAGCCCGTTTACAATAACGTCGACAATAAATTATTAGTAGCCGTTTTTAACATCATTAACCGGGAGATCAGCAACAAAAAATGCCGCGACTTTTGGCAATACGATTACCTGTACGACGGCATTACCAATAACGGCATCGAGAACGCCGGCAAAATTTACCAAACGTTTAAAAAGAGTTGTAAGGATACCGCGTATTTGCGCCGGGTAAATGCGCTTTATCAATATGAATATAAACGCCGGCAGGGCCACCTGATCAAAATATACAAAACGGTTAATGGCTACACCCTTGATATACACCTGTTTTTGCCCGATAGCACCGCAAAAGCCGGGAGACGGCCCGCGATGGTATTCTTCCATGCCGGCGACTGGCGCGAGGGCAAGCCCGACTGGTATTTTGACGACTGCAAGGCCTGGGCCCGCAAAGGCTGGGTAGCCTGCACAGTGGAATACCGCACGTTGTCGCGTGCCGGCACCCTGCCGTTCGAAGCGGTTAAAGATGCGCGGTCGGCAATTCGCTGGCTGCGGCAGCATGCTGCTGAATATCATATCGATACCAGCCGTATTGTTGCCAATGGCTATGATTCCGGCGGACAGTTGGCGCTGGCCTGCGCCATGGCGGATAAATACAACGAAAAATCGGACGACCTGCACTTTAGCCCGGCGCCTAACCTGGTTATGGTCACATCGGGCCTGTTTGATCTTACCGATGTGAACAACGCATGGATCATGCGGTATTTTAAGGACAAAAGCGCCCTGCGGGATATTTCACCACTGTACCTGGTAAAAAAAATCACACCGCCGGTGCTGGTGATCCATGGCCGGAAGGACGCAGACGAAGATTACACGGTTGCCCGGCATTTTGCGACGTTATTAAGGGATGCCGGCAGCGCTGTTTCTTTCCACCCGGTTGACGATGCGCCGCATTTGCTGTGGCTGGATACCAAATATGCCGGCGAAGCGGAAAAAGTACAGCAGGATTTTTTGAGAAAATATGGCTACGACCGCTGATTTTATTTTGATCATCAGCTTGCGCTGATTCACTGAAATTTCAGGTCTGTGAGCCGAAAACTTTTTCTGCTTTCGTTCCGATTATTTTTATTCAACCCACCCTTAACTCAATTAAACAATGATCGTTTACGGCCGGCGCGCTACCGCGTTAAAAACACAGGTACTATTTGAACCCTGCCCCAGTTGCCGCACAACCAATAGTGTGCAAATAACTGTTTTTCAGCGCTACGCGCATATTTTTTGGATACCGATGTTCCCGATAGGTAAAACCGGGGTATCTGTTTGCGCAAACTGCCGCCAGGTTTTAAAGCTTAAAGACATGCCTTCGGGACTAAGGCTGGCTTATGACAATATCAAAGAAGACACCCGGATACCCGTGTGGCATTTTTCGGGCCTGGCGCTGATAGTAGTTGCTATAATAGCTGTTTCCATCTCGGAAAAAAACAAAGCCGAAAAAGTAAGCAAGTTTATTTTGAACCCCAAAAAAGGAGACATTTTCGAGCTAAAGATAAAAGACAACGTGTACACCCTTTACAAAGTACAAGCAGTTGAAAAAGACACGGTGTTTTTTGCTGCCAATAAATATCAAACTAACCTGGAGACCGGGTTGGACGATCTGCAAAAAAAGCCGTTTGATACGGATAGCGTTTACGGAGTTGCTAAGGCTGCGCTTATTGAAATGAACCGGAAAGAAGAAATAATTGATATTGACCGAAATTAGATCGCAGCTTTTGATTGGAGTAGCGTTGCTTATTGAGTGATCTTAATCATTCCGTAACTGGCATTGCGAATTCCGGATTTCTGTCCCCTATTTCATGATCTCGCTGATGGAGCTTGTGTTTTCCGTAATATCATAGATGGTTTGATCGAGCGATTCGGCCACTAATTTCAGCTTATGAAGCACTTCGGCATTAAAGGGATCGCTTTGGTTATCAAAATTAAAAAGGTTGAATAAGCCGAGTATATTGGCCACAGGTACCCTCACCTGGTGCGATTGCAGGAAGGCGATCTTCAGCAGCTTATCGTACTGGAGTTCAAGCTCTTTATTGGCAATATTCAATTCTTTCGCCCGCTTCCCTTTTTCTTTATTCTGAAAGGCGAGCTCTTTATTGGCGATCACCAGTTCCCGGGCGCGTTTACCCTTTTCCCTGTTTTGAAAAGCGAGCTCCTTGTTAGCGATGATGAGCTCTCCGGCGCGTTTTAGCATTTCTTTGCTTTGCAAATCGAGCTCGGCATTTGCGGCAATCAATTTGTTTGCCTGCTTTCCCTTTTCTTCGTTTTCAATCGCAAACTCCCTGTTAGCTGTAATTTTTTGGGTAATATCCCTGCCGGTTGCATATATCCTTGCCGTTTGCCTGTTAAACACAGCGCTCCACTCAATATATACATAAGGGCCTGATTTGCTTTTATACCGGTTAAGAAAATTGAGCGTTTCAATTCCCAGGGAAAGTTTTTCCACCTCTTTCAAGGTACCGGCAACATCCTCCGGGTGAATAAAGTCAAGAAACTTTTTTCCCGTCAGCTCACGCGTGGTGAATCCAAGGACTTTTGTAAACGACCGGTTAACTTCCTCGAAATATCCGTCCAGGCTTGCAAAACAAGCCAGGTCCATCGAGTTATTAAAAAAGTGCTTGTAACGTAAGGAGTCGCATGCCTGCATTCCTGTCTCTGGGTTTGCAAAAGCCAATGCTCCGAAACTTTGGCCCTTTTTGTTTTCCCTGGAAACAGGAATATGGTGATGGGTGACTATATCATTAATGGTTTTTCGTGCTTCCATATTATTGGGTGCTTGAGGTCATTTGGCTTAGGTATGCTCCACAAAACTTTATGCTGATAGAACAGGTTAAAAATAATATTGTTTTATGTAATAACATCCGCATAAAATATTATTCTAAAAAAATGACATTAATCGGTAAATTATTTTGTAATTTTCTTTTTAGGATAAAAGATCGCAAATAGCCAACGCCAAGCAGCGTACTAATTAATATAAAATCGTTTTAAATACTAATATTAACCGGCAGAATATTCGAAAATAATCCAAATGACCACGACGGATAATTTGACGGGCAGGAACTATTGGTTATGGTTTATTGAATCCCGATCATAAAACGAAAGCGGGAAACGGAGATGCTGGGACCAAAAAATTATCGCCTTAGCAAAGCGAAAAATCCGAGAACCGATTCCGATTGCTATCAGATCGGGCATCTGAAATCAGACATCCGAAGCTGTCACTTGATTGAAGCGAAAAATCCGAAATCAAACATTCCCCCACCCCATCGCCAGCACATCGGCAATGTGGTAGGTTTTTAACGGTAGGTTATTGGCATCGATATAGCCTTGCAGGTGCAGCAGGCACGATGCATCCGTCGAGATGATGTAATCCGCGTCGGCGGCGATGGCGTTATCCACCTTTTGCTGCGCCATGGCGGTAGAAATGGCGTTAAATTTTACCGCGAAGGTGCCGCCGAAACCGCAGCAGGTTTCTTCATCTTTCAAATCCATCAACTCCAGCCCCAGCACTTTTGAAAGCAACTGGCGCGGCTCCTCTTTAATTTTACACTCGCGCAGGCCGCTGCAGCTATCGTGGTAAACTGCCTTGCCATCCAGCTCGGCACCGAAATAATCGAACTCCAGCACGTTCACCAGGAAATCCGACAGCTCATAGATATTGCCCTGTATGGCCCGGCATTTATTATGGGCGGTGGTATTGGTAAACAGGTCGTTATAATAATTTTTCACCATGCCGGCACAGCTGGCCGATGGCGTAACGATCACGCTTTCGGCCGAGAAATCATTTAAAAACTTTCGCCCCACTTCCTTGGCATCATCCCAAAAACCGGCGTTGAATGCCGGCTGTCCGCAGCAGGTTTGCGCCGGGTTATAGGTAACCGTGCACCCGGCTTTCTCCAGCACCTTTATGGTATTAAACGCAGTTTCAGGATATAACTGGTCGATAAAACAGGGAATAAACAGCTCAACATTCATCAGCGGCGAATTTCAGAAAAAGTTGTTGATAAACACGAATTTTCGCGAATTAGTTCGAATTGCACAAATTGATTTGACATCAATGGTCACGAATTGCATCGAATTACACGACCCTGGAAGAAGGAGGGTTTTTTAGATATCTCAAATGGTGTTTCTTTGGGTTATTGTCAATCATAACAAATATCAATTATCTTTGATAAAGGGTTTTCCATTTATGAAAACAATGTCAGCCACCGACTTTAGGAAGAATTTTTCCAAACTGCTTAAGCAAATGGCCGCGGGTGAAACTATTGTAGTAACCGATGACCAAACACACGAGGTTATTGGCAATTTTGTCCGTGAGTTTTCAGCGAAGCCTAAACGTCGGTTAGGCATTTTGGAAGGGAAGGCAACGGTTACATTTGCCCCTGATTGGAAGATGACAACCGAAGAATTTCTGGGTGAGGATTAAAACGTTACCCGTCCCGTATCAGCAGGGTCACCCCAAGAGGGGCCTGCGCTGTACCTATACCTTAGAGACAACGAAGGGTTTCTTTCAGGAGACCCTTCGAAGACAAGAAAAATTAAGGAGGCCGTTAATTGGTTTGAGGCCATACCGCGAAATGCCTATAGATTCTTTATTAATTGTTGATTATGCGAAACAGTCAATTTTTGTTGTATGTCCAAGCTAATCGGCCGCACAGTGGAGTTAGTGAGTAAGGAAAAGATTAAGGGTAAAAAGGTGAAGATGGAAGTATCGGGGTAAGGAGATGCCTGGCAGTGCTGATCCCGGAATTTTTAGCCGGGAAATTAACCCGGCCCGTAAATTATCTGCGTCAAAAAGTTATGAAGACATACGGCGGGAAAATTAAAATCCATCACTTACAGCGCAATTTTTTCTCCTGTTTATCAAATCCGGTTCTGGTTTTGTAACATGTTTTTTACAAAACCCCATCTTCAGTTAATTCCGATAACTGTAGCTAAAACATTTTTCCGCCATTCTGCGTAAAATGCCCGGCAAGAATGAAAAAAATTATCGTGATAGTTTGGTTGATGGTGCTGTTTTCGGCCATCGGCGCCTTATTTTGGTATAACGAATGGGTATATCATTTACCTACGCCGGTGCCAACGGACTATAAGCCCGTTTACCGGGGGCAGCCAATTGCATTAACCACCCCTTTAAAAAAATATAGCGGTCATCCCCTTTTCCTGCATTTTTTTAACCCGGACTGTCCTTGCTCACGCTTTAATATCACAAATTTCAAGTCGCTGGTAAAGCAATACAGCAACAGGGTGAATTTCGTGATCATTGTATTGAACAACAACTTTTATACCGCTAAACAGATCCAGGATAAATTCGATTTAAACGTTCCTGTATTGTTTGATGCCTCTATGGCCACTGCATGCGGGGTTTATTCTACGCCGCAGGCAGCCCTTATAGATGCACACGGTAAATTATATTACCGCGGAAATTATAACAGCAGCCGCTATTGCACCGACGAAAAAACAAGCTATGCAAAAATAGCCATACAAGGCCTGCTGAATAATAACACCAAACTTATTTTTAACCAGCTGGCATTAAAAGCTTATGGATGCCGGTTGCCAAACTGTAAAGACTGAGGGACCACAACGATGACAAGCGCAGGACGCATACTTCAATACGATCAAACTAATGCATTCCTTTTCCAGGTGAAGCAACGGTCGGACAGGCTGATGAATTATTTTTTGATCGGTCACTTTTTGGCCGGCATTGTATTAGCTTTTTATTACGATACCTGGCTGATCGCTTTTGGTGTCGGGGGATTGTTGCTGGCCGCATATTATTCGGTAAAGCTTATTTTACCCGACTCGACCCTTTATCAATATGTGCTGAGCGTGGCCTACGGGATTTTTATGGCCCAGTTTATTTACCAGATGCACGGGCTTTTTGAAATGCATTTTTTTGCCTTTATCGGCAGCGCTATATTGATAACCTATCAAAAATGGAAATTGCAGATCCCTTTGACAATAGTAGTGGTGGTTCATCATGCTTCGCTGGGGTACCTGCAGGATATTGGTTTTTCAAAAGTTTATTTTACGCAGCTTGAATTTTTCACGCTTCAGGCGTTTGTTATCCATGTGGTACTGGCTGCCGTTGTATTTTTTATTTGCGGTTTGTGGGCCTACCAGCTAAAAAAATATAACGAAATGCAGCTATTGCAAACCATACAGGTAGCCGAGCTTCAAAAAGAGGCGCAACTGTATGCCGAACGGCGCAAGCATGCTGAAGTACTGGAACGGCAAAACGAGAAACTGGAAGAGATATCATGGATGCAATCGCACGTGATCCGTGCCCCGCTTGCCCGCATCAAAGGCCTTATTCCGCTGATCAACGAAGCAAAAGAAAGCCGAGCCGAACGCGAAAAGATGCTTGAATACCTGTTTTCATCTGCAAATGAGCTTGACCGGGTTATTGAAGAGATAACCGACAAAACCGTCGTGGTCGAGTCCGTTTAATGACTTATCTGTCGTCAGTCATTTAGCAGCTTCTTCTTTTGCGCATCGTACTCCGCCTGGGTGATGGCGCCGGAATCGAGCAGTTTTTTTAGTTTGAGCAGCTCGTCTGCCACGCTGTATTTGCCTGCTGGGTCCTTTGCATCGCTGCATGGCTTCACCTCGCAGGCGGCGATGGCCTCGTCAATCCAAACATCGCAGGTAGTTAAACCGCCGGTTTTAATGGTAAATACCACTTTATTACCGCCGCTTGGCTGCGCCGAGCTTACAATTTTTTTGATATAATATTTACTGCCGGTAATGTCTTTCCGGGCGTTCATGCTGTTGGCCCGGCGCGGATCCGGCGGCATGGGCAGCAATGAGTTTATTTGAATATACTTGAAAGTACCATCGGGCATTGAGCCTAAACCCACCATAAGCGAATCACCTTTGTGATAGGTTTTACCATTGGGGGCGTGATAGTCGCTGAGTGTTTGCGCAAGAACGGCGCATGGCGCTGCTAATGCGAAGATAAGTAATAAAGTTTTCATGATAATTGTTATACAAACGAAGCATAAATTGGTTTTGAGGACGGTGCGATGTAAGGCGTTTTCACGCCGGCTTAAAATGGAAATCCGGTATGTCAATGAAATTTGATCACCTCAAAATCAGCAGCCGTAACCGTATTTAACTTTTGCAGCTCATCATTGTTCCATCTTGAATCGGGCGCCCCGCTGATATACATATTGCTGCCGATATCCGCCAGGATGATGCCGTATTTTTTCATAGCGTTAAGAATAACCCGCAAATGCGGTGGATAAGCGGCAACGTTAAAGTTGGCTTTTAGCCTGAGCTTTGCCCCAAACGGCAGTGAATATTGCCCGCCTGAACTGTTAACGCTGTGTCGCGCGGGTGAAATATAGCCGCGCTTTACATTACCTGAACTAAGTGTGAAACGGATGGGATGTTTAATGGCGCTTTGCAATATCTCGTCGTAGCGCACCAGTCCGGGGAAGATGGGCAAACCGGCGGCATCGGCAGACGTCCATCCGGCCGGCCGCAGGGCATCGGAGTTTAAATGAAAAATAGCGCCGCTGGAAGCCTGCCATTTTCCGTTGCTCAGGCTGGCGTTATACAATTCATACAGTATTTTATTGTCCTTATCGATCACGATCACGTGCGAATCGCCCAGCCCGTTCCCTTCAATGGGCGCATTCAACGGGATCGGGTAAGGGCCCTTGTCACTCTCGCTGCCATAGTTGCCGTCATAAGCATTCGCCCTGAACGTCACGGTTACTTTTGGCTGGCTGCCGCACACCACGTCATAAGGGATGCCGATGGGCGCGCCGTCCCAAAGTCCGCTGCCAAAATCGGCTTTAAGATGTGAAGCGCCTAAAAGCGCTATGATCTGGCTGTTGTAAGGGTCGATGGGCGCTTTGGAAACATCCTGGTTCCATGAATTATCCGCCGGGAATAATTGTACCGTATCCGCGTCGGATAGTTTAACCGGGCAGGAGGCAGCGGTGGTAATGGTATTCGGGTTGGTCCCGGCAGGGCCGGCAGGGGTGTCGCCGCCCTCCTGTTTGCTGCACCCGGCAAGCAGCACGAGCAGCGGGAAAGCGCTCCAGGTAAAGTTGTTTTTCATAGACCAGTTTTGTAAAGATGTGAGTTTTAAACGTTTTCAGCGTTAAAACATTGTGCTGCAAGTGTTCAGCGGATGAACAAAAATGAACGCTTTTTAGCGCCGCCCGGCCAAAAACGATGGCGTTTCGAAGCCGGATCGATACTGTTTAGCTATCGTTTGACACCGGTTTGTGCGTGTTTTCATCCTCGTTAAACCTGTTTTAAAAGCCTGCTTCCATTCAGCCAGGGAAAATTTAAAGCCGCGCGCAGGGCAACCCTTTCAAACAAAACCTGCGTAATTATGTATAAATTGAGTAAATACGAAACCATGAAAAGATCAGGATGGCTACCGGTGATTATGTTGTCGGCTGCCGCGGTGATAACCGTTATCAGCTGTAAAACGCACTTTGAGACTACCCATGCTGATTTTAAAGCTGCGCGGACAACGCCGGAAATTGAGCGCGGACGTGTTTTGGTTTACAGCATTTGCGCGGGCTGTCATTATAACCGCAAGGCTGAAAAGTTTATCGGTAACCGCATTGAGGACGTGCCGGCAATAGCAGGCCAGGTTTACTCGGCTAACCTCACCCATTCCAAAACCAACGGAGTTCCGGAAAAATATAGCGACGCCCAGCTTAAATATTTATTAAAAACCGGTATCGCGTACGATGGACGGTTTATATCCTATATGTTGCGGCCCAATATGGCGGAAAGCGACCTGAACGCGATAGTTGCCTTCCTCCGGTCGGACGACCCGGCGTTGGCCGCAGCCGATACCACTGCCGGCCTTACCCACTATAATGTATTCGGAAAAATCTATATGGGTATGCACGCGAAGCCCCTGCCATATAGAACCATAGCTGCTCGCCCGGCCGAAAATGAGCCGGTGGCGCTGGGCCGCTACCTGGTTGATAACCTGGGTTGTTTTCATTGTCATTCCAAAAGTCTTACTTCACTTAATTACCTCTATCCCGAACAGTCACAGGGTTTTATGGCCGGCGGGATAAAGCTGAAAGGTGAGCACGGCCTGGCAGTGACTGCTTCAAATATCACCCCGGATAAAACAACCGGGATAGGCAGCTACAGCAGCGGTCAATTTTTAAAGGCGGTTAAAGATGGCGAAGCCCCGCAACGGAAGCTGGTGCCGCCTATGCCCAAATTTAAGATGCTGAGCGACAGGGAGGTTGATGCCATTTATGTATACCTTAAAACCATCCCCGCGGTAAGCCATACCGTCGAACTGAAATAAACTCGCGATAAGGCGATAGCCGCTGGATACAGCGTAAACCGATCGCTGGACCGCTCATTAAAAACTGTCAACTTTTTTCAGAACAGGCACAAAAAAGCGTTCATTTTGGTGTTCAAAAATGAACGCTTTTTGCCATTTCAACTATGAAGTAATACTTCGAGCTTTTTGCATAGATTGTTTACTGTCAGACTTTTAAACCATTAACTATGAAGTAGAAAAAACGGGGTGTTGTAAAAAAATGAACACCCCGCAAATCCGATAGTTTCTTCGGTCGGAACTACTGCTGCTTCAGCGCCCATTTAGGCACAAAACCAATGCTTTTCTGGTAAAAAACGCGGTAATAAGTGTTCCCTTTCTCCAGCACAAACACCCGCGAGTTGGCTGGAATTGATGCAACGATATTGGAATTGAAACGATCATGCTCACGCATTTGCACAATACCGGTAACATTGGGATGAACGTAGGTGGCATACAGGTAATCACTATGCTTTTGGCTACTGTCCGGTGCGGACCTGGCAATAACAGACTCGGGCGATTGAGGTTTAAGCTGTGCCGCAAGTGGCGCTGGTTTAACCGCTGCGGGCCTCAGGATAGATGGCTTCACGGTGACGATCTTAGCGGTATCGAACGACCTTTTTTCGGATTTTGCCACCAGCATCGTCCTGGCATGTTTGCGCTTATGTTTTTTATGGAATGGTTGCACGGTTGCAGTGCTGTCGGCTGTTGCTGCATAAACCACCTGTTTTTTTGTTTTACCACCAAGCAACCATGTCACTGTATAAATACCTAGTATACAGCCCAATATGATCATTGTGATAGAAAGGCCGATACCCGGGCCCCTTTTGCGAACCCCGCCGCGTTTGGTTCCATAATACCGACGATGAGCGTCATATCCGCCTGATCGCTCTCCCGGCGTCTGTGTCGGGGTTTCTTCCTCAGGCTGCCTGGCGCGAAATTTGTTTAGCTGTTCATCATAAAGCCGGCGCCCGAGCGGGTCACGCAGTGTTTCAAAGGCTTCCTTAACGTCTTTAAAGCGATTCTCGAAATATTCATCGCCCTGGTTAAGGTCGGGATGAAGCTTTTTAGACAGTTTTCGATAGGCTTCTTTTATCTCGTCCAGATTGCAGTTTGGATCAAGCCCCAAGATATAGTAAAAATCCTTCATAACCGGCTGGCAGCAGTACACCTTTTGCTGGTTTGATTGATTTGTAGCGAATTGGTTTAATTGGAAAATGTCCGGATATGCAGATGAGCGGATTCGGGAATGTGCGGATTTGGGAATGTTTGAATGCAAGTGAACTATAAGGAAATTCTGCCACCTGCCCAACGGAGTTCATTTTTCATCTGCACATTCGCATATCTGCACATCTCAAAGACTTTTCAGGTATTCCAGGAACAGGCATAGCGCCTCCTTTTTTTCGTCATTTAGTTCAAAATCGAGCTTGTGCATCAGGTAATCATCCAGATCGAAATCGGTGCGCGGGGCTAATTCTTTCAATAATTCCCTGCGATGATCCAGGCCATATTTCAAAGCCTGGTTAAATTCGGCCATAAAGTTAACGGGTATGGCCTTATTGGCTATCCAGGCGGCAAAAACAAAGGGCAAGCCGGTAAATTTTTGCCATTCGGCGCCCAGGTCGTACACAAATGAGTATTTGTCTTTTTTGCCAAACGTGCGGTCGCCGATCTGGACGTAAGCGGTATTTGGATCAGCGGATTCGGCATAATCAGACGCATTGTCGACAAATTGCAATTGATCCGCCTTCCAAAAATATTTAACCAGCACTTTAGCCAGGCTATTTGAAGTACGCGATTGCGGGTCGAGCTGCAAAACCGTCGCTTCCCGGATATCGCAGTTGCTGAATACAAAAACGGAGTTCACTGCCCCTACCGAGCCTATGCAATAATCGGAAACGATATCCCATTTGGGCAGGCTAAGCGTTGCCGCTACCGGAATCAAGCCGATGTCCACTACGTCATCGATCAGCTTTTGGGCGCAATCTGTTGGATTATCAAGGCTTAATTCTATCTTTCCAGGCATGCCGGAGTGTTGCAGGCCGTAAATAAAGGGTTTGGTATTGGTGTAGCTGACAGCTGAAATTCTGATCTTATTCACAAAAAATATTAAATGTTTTTTAAATGACCGGCATTATTAAAATCGATGATTTCGTATTTTTTGCCGTCGAAAGCGACTTTGTATAACACAAGGTTTTGGTGGGGAAACGAGTCCATTTCCGTTAGCGGTCTGTTGGTCAGCAGGCATAGCAGCAGTCGTAGTGCGCGACCGTGCATGCAAATGAGCACTGTTTTTTCTTCAGGGTGGCTCATGATCACTTTCATCGCCTCCTCCTGCCGGGCTTTCACCTCATTGGGGCTTTCACCGCCTTCGAATTTAGCGTCCAGTTTGCCTGCGGTCCAATCGCGCATGATCTGCAAAAAATCAGCTTTATTTTCCGGGGTTGCAGACTGTCCTTCGTGAATTCCCCAGCCCAGCTCGTCCAAACCGGCCAGTTTTTCGTAAGGAATGCCCAAATCGATAAAATGCTGTATGCTTTGTTGTGTGCGTTTAAGCTTGGAGATGTATATCTTATTAAACGGAACCGTTTTATAGGCCTTAAAAAACGCAAGCGCCTGCCGCCTGCCTTCATTATTCAGGTCAGTATCCATACCCCTGCCCTGGATGATGCCCTTTTTGTTCAGATCGGTTTGCCCGTGGCGGACGATGTATAATGTTTTGTTCATTAGTTCATTTGTTCATTAGTTCATTGGTGGTTGGCTGATTAGCCTGTTTGCTGACCCACTGTTTACTAATAAACTAATGAACCAGTGAACCAATGAACTAATTAATAACCGGCAACTTGTAAAATTGCGGTTTTGCTTCTTCGGGAAATTCAAACTTCGTATAATCCGTTACCACGTTATATAAAGTATCCCGCTCAATCGGTTCGCGGCCCACCTGTTTTATCAGGTCGACAAGTTGTTTGGTGCTCATGCCGGGGTGTTGTTCCTCGGCCCCTGCCATTGAGTAAATTTTGGTGGTATCGTCCAGCGTACCGTCGATGTCATCTACCCCAAAATTGAGTGATAGCTGTGCCGTTGTGCGGCTGATCATTGCCCAATACGCTTTAATATGGTCGAAATTATCCAGGTAGATACGCGAAACAGCGTAATTTTTTAAATCCTCTATCACTGACACTTCGGGGATGTGCGACATCTGGTTATCCTTATTCCGAAATTTGAGCGGGATAAACGTTTGAAAACCGCCTGTTTTATCCTGCAGCTCACGCAGCCTTTCCATGTGGTCGATCCGGTGTTTATATTCCTCGATGTGACCATACAGCATGGTCGCGTTGGAACGGCCGCCCAGCTTATGCCACTCTTCGTGGATAGCCAGCCATTGGTCGGCGGTGCATTTATCCTTAGCGATCTGCTCGCGTATTTCGGGGTGAAAAATTTCAGCGCCGCCGCCGGGGATCGACCCCAGGCCCGCGTCCATCATCATTTTCATGCCGGTAGCGTAGTCGATTTTGGCCTTTTTAAAGATGTAGTGATATTCAACCGGGGTAAGCGCCTTGATATGCAGCCCGGGACGATGTGCCCTAATCCTGCTGAACAGTTCACTGTAAAAAGGCACATCATATTGCGGCAACACCCCGCCTACAATGTGTACCTCGGTAACCGGCTCTTCGTCGTATTTTTTTACCATGTCAAACATTTCGTCCATGGTAAACTCCCACCCTTCCGACCGCTGTTTGATCAGCCTGGAATACGAGCAAAATTTACAATCGTAAACACAAAGGTTGGTTGGCTCGATATGGAAATTACGGTTGAAATAGGTTTTATCGCCGTGCCGTTTCTCGCGGATATGGTTGGCCAAAACACCCAGGTAGCCCAATTCGCCTTTTTCGAACAACGTGACACCTTCGTTAAAAGTAATGCGCTCATTGCGCTGGACCTTTTCGGCAATATGTTTTAAATCGGCAGGTAAATGCGGATCTTGAAGCAGTATTTGTAAATTCCCTTCAGCTTCCATCAAAAAGTATTTGGGCAAAAATAGGAAATGTTACTGTAATGACGGTGTAAGATTTGTTATTGCCTTATGTTTGCAAAAAGAAATTCTAAATGCATATCGATACAATTGCCATACACGCCGGTAATGAAACTGATGAAAAAACCGGCGCAGTAATACAACCTATCACTCTTTCGACCACCTTTGAACGGGCCGAAGACGGCACTTTTCCATCCGGCTACAGCTATAGCCGCTCGGCAAATCCCAATCGAACAGCACTGGAAAAGGTATTTGCACAACTGGAAGACGGCGTGGATGCGGCCTCATTTGCAACGGGTAACGCGGCAGGCATGGCTGTTTTTCAGTCGTTAAAACCCGGCACACATATTATCGCAACCGAAGATATGTACCACGGCTTGCGCAACCAGATCAAAAACCTTTTTGCAGGAATTTTGGAATTTGATTTTATCGACGTAAACGACCAGGCTGCCCTAAAGCAACACATCAAGCCCAATACCGGCTTGATCTGGATAGAAACTCCCTCGAATCCTTTGCTAAAGATCACCGATATCGGGCAAACGGTAGCTATCGCCCATTCGCATAACATAAAAGTAGCCTGCGATAACACCTTTGCTACCCCGGTTTGCCAGCAACCCCTCGGTTTGGGCGCCGACCTGGTGATGCATTCAGCTACCAAATACTTCGGTGGGCACAGCGACCTTACCGGTGGCGCTTTGATCACGCCGGTAAAGGACGAGTGGTGGCAAAAAATACGGCAGGTACAGGAAATGGGCGGGGCCGTTCCATCGCCGCTGGATTGTTATTTGCTGACACGAAGTATCAAAACGCTGCCTTACCGCATGCGCGGGCACATGCACAATGCCCAATTATTGGCCGAATTCCTGTTAAATCATCCAAAAGTTGAGGCAGTAATGTACCCCGGACTGCCCTCCCATCCGCAGCACGATATTGCAACGGCCCAAATGAGCGGTTTTGGTGGCATGCTGTCTTTTACGCTAAAAGATGGCGAGCAGGAAGCAAAACGCGCAATCAACCGGCTCAAACTTTTTACCCGTGCTACCAGCCTGGGTGGTGTGGAAAGCTTGATTGAGCACCGGGCTTCGGTTGAAGGTCCGGATACCAAAACGCCGGTTAACCTGTTAAGGGTATCTGTTGGTTTGGAACATATTAATGATTTGGTGGCTGATATGGAACAGGCTTTGGAGGGATAGCAATTCAACATTGCCGTGGCTTACCATAACAATCATTCAATCCCGAAGGTCATGCCGAACTTGTTTCGGCACCTCACAGATAGGTAATGAAGATATAGGTAACCGGGCGCGCATTAGCCCCCATGTTTGCTACCCGTATATTGCTTTACCGGTCAATTCGCTACCTTTATATGGGTTGCCGAAACAAGTTCGGCATGACTTGTGGTGGCTAAAAGTACTTCATCGCCTCTTTACCCAACGCTCTTCTTAAAATTCCAATCTGCCCTATAGTATATGCCTGGTGGTGATTGATAAAAGTCCATAGACCTTCCTGGCTCCTGAATGCCGGCATCGGGAATTCTATCGGAGTATCCAATGCTTCCTGAGATAGTTTTTCAAGCCCCGAGCGTATAGGCCCTGCATATTTGTTCCATTCACTCTTAATTTCTTCGATTGTAGGTACCGGTATTTCCGGCCCTGGTGGATGAGCGAGCTGGGTATTATAATGATCGATCCAAATAATATCCAATTTAACGCCGCCCATATTTGCCAAACCGCCCTGTCCCCAAACCAAATGGCCGGCAAGCCATTTTATATTATTGATGGACGGAACCAGGCGAATATTCGATTCTTCCTCGCAGATGTCCGCCAAAACGTTGTTAAATAATAAGGTGTGGAGATCGTATTGATCCAATAATCTTTTTTGTGCTAACATGTTGTTGCGGCTTTTGGTTCATAGTTCAGGGTAAAATGCAGCTACCATGAACTATGAACCATCAACTATGAACTAAAAATACTGCATCGCGTCCTTGCCCAGCCCTCTTCTTAAAATACCGATCTGGCCGATGGTGTAAGCCTGGTGGTGATTGATAAACGCCCATAAGCCACCAAGCGTATTGTCAAACGGCGCTATAGGGTGTTTTGCATCTAATACGGTGTCGAGCGCGGCGTCAGGCAGGTTTTCCAAACCTTTCCTGATCTTCGGGCCCATCTCGTTCCATTTGTCTTTGATCTGTGCCAGGGTTGGCATTTCACTTGGCGGCGCGGCCAGGTCGGCAGGCGTGGCGCCTTGTTTGGTATGAAAATGATCGCGCCATTGAAATTCTTCGGGCACGCCGCCGATATTGGCCAAATTTAACTGCGCCCAGGCGAGGTGCCCGGCCAGCCATTTAACGCTGTTCATCGGATCGGCGATGCATTTGTTTGATTCTTCGTCGCTGATACCGGCGATAACATTGTTGTACAGCACATTATGTAAATCATATTGTGCCAGGAGCTGCTTTTTTGATGACATGATTTTGCTTATTGGTTATTCAAATGTATGGGTAAATAATAACTTTAGTTAGGTGTAAACGCCAATGTAACGGGCTGTTTGCGACAGGAAGTCCGAAAGTCCGGAAGTCGGAAAAGTCCGAAAGACGAATTGGTTTCATTCGTGCATCTTACCCAGCCTGCCTTCGGAGAGTAACCATTTTTAAAGGTTATTCCCAAATGCATCTTTCAGACTTTCGGGCTTTCGGACTCAAAAAGAAAATTTAATTTGGAAAACTCACACCCATCCGCTTATATTTGCAACAATATTTGGTAGCAATACCAATTGGTCATTACCTCTCAAACAGGTTTTGATTTATAAAGAAGCGGCGAGAGATCAGGCTCAAAAACCCGCTGGCAACCCTCCAAGGATGGAGAAGGTGCCAATTCCTGGCCCGGTAAATATCCCGGGAAATATAAATTAACAACCATGAAAAGTTTACTTTGCATTCTCCAAAACATTTTTAAGGCTCCGTTACGGCCACAACCTGCTTATTGCTGCAGTATTACTAACTGTTGCATGTGCATTTGTTGCTGCTAAGGCTTTACACGTTTTAATTTTTCCTTTCCCGAAAAATACGTGTCTGCACCAGGCGATGTTTCGTCCTTGCGTCCTTCAATAAACAAAATCTATCAAAAACAATAAAAACTTAAAACTATGTCTGCTGAAACTCCAAAATTCGAAACCCTGCAGTTGCATGCCGGCCAGGAGGCCGACCCGACAACCGGTTCGCGCGCCGTTCCCATTTACCAAACTACCTCGTACGTATTTAAAAATGCCGAACATGGCGCCAACCTCTTCGCCCTCAAAGAGTTTGGTAATATTTACACCCGGATAATGAACCCGACCACCGATGTGTTCGAAAAACGCATTGCGGCTTTAGAGGGCGGTGTAGCTGCTTTGGCCACGGCTTCGGGTCAGGCAGCACAATTCCTGGCGTTAAACAACATCCTGCAGGCGGGCGATAATTTTGTCACCTCGCCTTTCCTATATGGCGGTACCTACAATCAGTTTAAAGTGGCCTTTAAACGATTGGGCATTGATGCGAGATTTGCCAAAGATGACACTGCCGAGAACCTGGAAAAACTGATCGACGATAAAACCAAAGCCATTTACCTGGAAACTATCGGTAACCCGGGCTTTAATATTGCAGATTTTGACAAAGTATCAGCCCTGGCTAAAAAATACGATCTGCCCTTAATTGTCGACAACACCTTCGGCGCGGGAGGCTATTTATTCAGGCCGGTTGAGCACGGCGCTAACGTGGTTGTTGAATCGACCACTAAATGGATCGGCGGCCACGGCACCACTATTGGCGGGGTAATTGTGGATGGGGGTAATTATAACTGGGGTAATGGCAAGTTCCCGCAGTTTACCGAACCGTCGGAGGGCTATCATGGGCTTGTTTTTGCAGATGTGTTTGGCATTGACGGACCGTTTGGCAATATCCAATACATCATCAGGGCACGCGTTGAAGGATTGCGCGATTTTGGTGCTTCGCAGGCTCCGTTCAACGCCTGGCTAAATATACAGGGCCTGGAAACGTTGTCGTTACGCGTTCAACGTCACGTAGACAATGCGCTGGAACTTGCCAAATGGCTTGAGCAGCACCCGGCAATTGCCAGTGTGAATTACCCCGGACTGCCCTCTTCACCGCATCATGCACTCGCTAAAAAATATTTGAAAAATGGGTTTGGCGCGGTGCTTACTTTCGAGTTGAAAGGAGATAAGGAGCATGCGAGCCGGCTTATCGATAACCTGAAAATGGTTAGTCACCTGGCTAATATGGGCGATGCCAAAACACTCATCATACAACCCGCGGCAACTACCCACCAGCAACTTTCGCATGAAGAGCAACTTTCGGCCGGTGTAACGCCAAACCAGGTTCGCGTAGCGGTAGGAATTGAACATATTGATGACATTAAAGCCGACTTTGAACAGGCGTTTGCTAAGTTGGGTTAAGAGATAGGATTAAATTTTAACCACAAGAGCACTAAGAAGGCACAAAGAACACCAGGAGAAAAAAATAACAAACTTTTAAAGCTTTGCGGCCCTCGTGTCTTCCTCTTAGTGGTCTGTGCGATAAAACCTCCAAACTACTAATGACGAGTGACCAATGACGAATGACAAAAAAGATGAATACTGAAATATACAGATACAAAAAACCATTTAAACTCGAATCCGGCAAACAATTGCTCGAGTTGCAAATAGGTTTTAACACTTACGGAACTTTAAACAAAAATAAAGACAATGTAGTTTGGATATGCCACGCGCTAACCGCAAACTCGGATGTGTTTGACTGGTGGAAAGGCTTCGTTGGAGAAAATGACTACTTTAATCCGAAGGAACACTTTATTGTATGCGCCAATATCATCGGCTCGCCGTATGGCAGTACCCATCCGTTAAGCATAAACCCGGTTACCGGCCAGCCGTTTTACCTGGCTTTCCCGCAGCTTACTGTGAGAGATTTAGTCAGATCGCATCAGTTGCTGGCTGAGCACCTGGGCATTAAAAACGTGGACATTTTAATAGGCGGATCGCTTGGCGGCCAGCAATGCGTGGAGTGGGCGATCATGGCGCCTGATTTTATCAAAAACCTGGTGCTTATCGCAACCAACGCCAAACATTCGCCCTGGGGCGTCGCCTTTAATGAATCGCAGCGGATGGCCATTACCTCCGACCGTACCTTTTACGCCAACAGCCCGGATGGCGGGCAAAAAGGATTGAAAACCGCCCGGAGCATTGCCCTCCTGTCCTACCGTAATTATAAAACCTATTCGGTGACGCAGCAGGAGGAAAAGGATAGTTTACTCGACGGTTACAAAGCATCCTCCTACCAAAACTACCAGGGCAATAAACTGGTGAACCGTTTCAACGCTTATAGCTACTGGTATCTATCAAAAACCATGGACTCGCACAACGTGGGCCGTGGCCGCCATGGCGTTGAAAAGGCTTTAAGCCTGATCAGGGCGCGCACCCTGGTGATCGGTATTAAATCGGATGTTTTGTTCCCGATAGAAGAGCAGCAATATCTTTTTCAGCATATCCCAAAATCGGTTTTTGCTGAATTGGATTCATTTTACGGCCACGACGGCTTTTTGATCGAAACCGGCGCTTTAACCAACATCCTCACTTCCTTTTTTAAAACCGACGTAAAAGGAAAAATCATTGAATTACAACGTACTGCATGATGAGTAAAAAATTAAACATAGGTCTTTTTGGCTTTGGCGTGGTGGGCCAGGGTTTGTATGATATTATCCGCACCAAACATTTGAACCTCGAGATCGTGAAGATCGCCATAAAAGATCCGCATAAAAAACGGACGCTTCCCTCCCATTTATTTACCATTGAGCGGGACGAGATACTGAACAACCCGGAGGTTAATACCATAGTAGAATTGATCAACGATACCGAAGCCGCATTTGAGATTGTGTCGAGGGCTTTAAGCACCGGCAAAAACGTGGTTTCAGCCAGCAAAAAGATGATCGCGCTGCACCTGGATGAACTTATCGCATTGCAGCATAAATATGGCACTTCTTTGCTTTACGAAGGGGCGGTATGCGGCAGTATTCCCATTATCCGCAACCTGGAGGAGTATTACGACAACGAGCTGCTTCATTCCATCAGCGGGATATTTAACGGGTCGTCCAATTACATCCTGTCAAAAGGATTTATTGAAAACCTGGATTATAACAGCGCGCTAAAACAAGCCCAGGATCTTGGCTTTGCCGAAACCGACCCTACCAGCGATGTGGGCGGATTTGACGCCAAATACAAACTGGTTATCGCTGCCGCACATGCTTACGGCGTGGTGGTACAACCGGATGAAGTATTTAACCTCGGCATCCAAAACCTATCGGCACACGACCTGCAATATGCCCGCGAAAAAAACCTGAAGATCAAGCTGGTGCCTGTTGCCAAGGAACTGGATGAACGGCATGTAGCCTTATTTGTATTGCCAAAATTTGTAAACGACAAAGAGTTCCTTTACAATGTTGAATACGAATACAACGGCGTCATCGTGCAGGCCGCCTTTGCCGATCAGCAGTTCTTTTTTGGTAAAGGGGCTGGCGGCCATCCAACCGGTTCGGCGGTATTGTCGGATATTGCCGCCTTGCGCTACGATTACCAGTACGAGTATAAAAAGGCGATAGAACGCCGCGATTTGAATTTCACCAATAACATCGAGCTGAACATTTATCTCCGTTATCATGATGAAAACCTGCTGGAGGCTTTAAATTTCAGCCACATTTATGAACGTTATTACTCAGGCAGCTATAAGTTTGTTATCGGTAAGATCAACCTGCAAAACCTGATCGACCATCAACAGCTTGTTTTTGACAGTAAAGCATTTGTTGCGTTCGCCGATCAGTTGAGCGGCGTTACCCTCGCGCCCGAAGTAGCGCAAGCCGCCGAGGCTTTTTGATATTGTGTTTAATTAGTTTTTTTAGTTTTTTAAAATGGCTCCGGCAGGGGCCTTTTTAATTCTGTTATATTTGCGCACATAGCAATGTCAGCCTGCCGATGAGCAAACTCGCCAAAATTGTTTACAATAAACCGTTTGTATTAATTATCTATTTCGGCCTAAGCCTGTTTGCAGTGGTTAAAAGTGTGCTTACTAACCATATCCACGATAATTACTTTGTTTACAAATTTGCCTTTACCAGGATCATCAACCAGCAAACCCCCTTTGGCGAGCTGCGCGGCCCGGCGCACGACCTGTTTCATTACGGCCCCGTATTTTCGCTCCTGATGGCGCCGTTTGCACTGCTGCCCGATGGCATCGGGGTAATTTTATGGGTGATGTTTAACGCGTGGGCCCTGTATATCGCCATAAAGCTTTTGCCGTTAAAGGACCGGTATTATTTACCCATCCTGCTTATCTGCGCACATGAGTTAATGACCTCATCCTCCAACGTGGAGATCAACCCGCTCATCGGCGCGCTCATCATCCTGAGTTTCGTTTTCATCAGGGACAAAAAAGACTTCTGGGCCGCGCTGATGATCTGTATCGGCATGTTTATCAAGCTTTATGGCGTTGTTGGGCTGGCTTTTTTCTTCCTATCGGAGAATAAAGTGAAATTTATCCTGAGCATGATATTTTGGTCGGCGCTGTTGTTTGTACTGCCGATGTTGATCACCTCGCCAGCTTACATCATCCAAAATTATCACGACTGGTATTTCGACCTGCTGCAAAAAAACAGCGCCAACGTCGGGCCGAGTTTGCAGGATATTTCCCTGATGGGGCTCATCCGTAATCTATTTCATATACAAATATCCAACCTGGCGGTAATCGCCCCGGGGATACTGCTGTTTGGCTTGTGGTATTTGCGGGTAAAATGTTATCCCCTGGTGCAGTATCAATTGCTGCTGTTAGCCTCGACCCTCCTATTCGTCATCATTTTCAGCAGCTCGTCCGAGTCGCCTACCTACATCATCGCGGTTGCCGGCGCAGGTGTTTGGTTTATGAACCTTGACCGACCGGTGACTGCTTTTGAAATATTCTTACTGGTTTTTGCTATTGTGCTCACGGTGTTCTCCCCTTCCGATCTTTTCCCAAAATCCATCCGGGTAAACTATGTAATTCCCTACAAGCTAAAGGCGTTGCCTTGTGTACTGATTTGGTTTAAAATTGTTTATGAGGCGATAGCCCGGAAATTCGATGAAAAACTAAAACAATCTCAAAATACCTGACCCTATTCTACAGATATTAGCCACAGTAGTCCCGCCTTTAGGGGGTTACGGAGCCAGGGGGTCGGGGTTATACCTCCCTTCCGGGGTCCCAGTTCTCCAGGTAGTCAGCTACACGCCGTACAAAAGATCCGCCTAAAGCGCCATCTACAACCCTATGATCGTAGGAGAGCGAAAGGAACATCATGTGGCGTATGCCGATCATATCGCCCTGCAGCGTTTCAATCACCGCCGGTTTCTTCCGAATGGCGCCAACCGCCAATATAGCCGCCTGTGGCTGATTGATAATGGGTGTCCCCATTACGTTGCCGAATGTACCTACGTTGGTGATGGTGAATGTACCACCCTGTGTATCATCCGGTTTTAGTTTGCCGGTCCGGGCGCGACCGGCGAGATCATTAACCGACTTGGTAAGGCCGATCAGGTTTAACTCATCGGCCCGCTTAATTACCGGAACGATAAGGTTGCCGCTGGGCAAGGCGGTGGCCATGCCAATATTGATATCTTTCTTCTTGATGATCTGGGTACCATTTACCTGTACGTTGATCATCGGCATATCTTTTATCGACCGTACCACTGCTTCAATAAACAACGGCGTAAAAGTGATCTTTTCGCCCTCGCGTTTTTCAAACTGGCCTTTAACTTTTTCGCGCCACAGCACAAGGTTGGTCACATCAGCCTCGACAAACGATGTCACGTGCGGCGAGGTATGCTTGCTCATCACCATATGGTCGGCTATCAGCCGGCGCATACGGTCCATTTCGATGATCTCGTCGCCACCCGACATCGAGCCGCTGGTTTTTACACCACTATCGGCTGCCGGTTTCTGCGTCTCAAAAACCGGTCCCGGTTGCGGTTTTTCAGGCGCAGGCTCCGGCTTTGCCGGTTCAGGTGCGGGCGCTGGTTCAGGCGCCACATATAAAGGTTCAGCAACCGGTTCCGCTTTCGGCGTTTCAGCCACAGGTTCCGGCTCGGGCGCTATCGTCTCCGCGCTTATTGCCGGCGATGTTTCCTCTTCTGTCACCGTTTCATGAACGATGGCCTCAGGTTGCTGTACCGCCGGTTCATCAGCAACTGTTTCAGTTTCTTCGGCCGTTGCCTGGGGTTCGGGCGCTGAAACCGGCTGATAGCGGTTTTGAATATAATTTAAAAGATCGTCCTTGGTTAGCCGGCCTTCCGCTCCCGTACCGGGTATTTTATCCAGTTCGGCGCTGCCGATACCTTCCTGCGCCGCTATGTTTTTCACCAGTGGCGAGTAAAACCTGCTTTCTCCTTTAGCCGCTTCCTCAACCTTTGGTGTTTCCTGATTTTCCAGTTGCTCAATATAAGGCACGGGCGGCGCAACGTCTTCCCGCTGCTCCGCAAACACGGGCTGCTTCTCTTCGGCAGGCTCCGCTTTAGCGGGCGCGTCCTCCTCAAAAAAGTGTCTTTCAGGCTCCGGTTCCGCTGCAATTGCAGCCGGAGGCGCGGGCGTCTCAAAAAATGGCCGAGCCGGTTCCGCAACAGGCGCGGGCATTTCAGGAATATGGAAGGTCGGCGAAGTTTCTTCACGAACCGGAGGTGCATTGACCGGCGCCGGTGCGGCTGCCGGCGGTGCGGGCGCGTTTACGGTTTCGGTTTCTTCCGGTCCGGCGGTTTCAATGATGGCGATAACCGCCCCCACCTGCACAACATCGTTTTCGTTGCAAAGCTGTTCCAGCAGTTTGCCCGAAACAGGCGAAGGAACATCCGAATCAACTTTATCGGTAGCAATCTCCATTACTGTATCGTCAGCCTCGACGTGATCGCCCGGACGTTTGGTCCACCGGATCACCGTCGCCTCTGCAACGCTTTCCCCCATTTTGGGCAGTAACAGTTTATATTTAGCCATAGCCAGTTTTAGAGTTGATGGCCAAAATTAGCGGTTTTCCCGGTTATTTTCCACTTTCCCGGACTAAAGTATTCAACATATTCAAAGCGGAAATCGCGCTTCTTTCAATGTTTTGAAGGCGTTTGTTACCAAATGTTAATTTCTTTACCAAGGTTTTGTTAACATTTGCTACCGCTATAAAAACCGTACCGACCGGCTTTTCAGGCGTGCCGCCATCAGGGCCCGCAATACCGGTAACCGCAATGGCATAATCCGATTTGAAATTAAGCAGCGCACCGGCAACCATTTCCCCGGCGGTTTGTTCGCTTACCGCGCCATAGGCCTCCAATGTCGCCGGGTTAACGCCTAATATTTTCACTTTCAATTCGTTCGAATAGGTAACGCCCCCTCCTAAAAATACTTTCGATGCTCCCGGATGCTGCGTAAACAGATGCGAGATATAGCCGCCTGTGCAGCTTTCGGCCACGGATAAGGTAAGCCCCCTGTTTTCCATCGCATCCAGTATCGCTTTTTCGATCGGAATATCTTCTTCAGCTATCACCACGTTCTTAACGCGGTCAACTATTTTATCGGCAAAAGCCTTTACTTCTTCTTTTAAAACTGATTCATCAGTGCCGTAGCTGCTTAATCTCAGCCGCACCTGGCCCAATTTGGGCAAATAGGCCAGTTTGATGTGTGCCGGCAGCGCGTCTTCGATGTCGGCAATACGGCTGGCCAGGTATGATTCGCCCTCCCCGGCCGTTAATATCGTCTTGTGAACAATGGCCGGCAATTTTAATGTCGATTTGAGCTTTGGGATAATATCGCCCTCCATCAAATACATCATTTCATGCGGTACGCCGGGCATCGATACATAAATTTTGCCCCCCTCGTTAAACCACATACAGGGTGCGGTTCCGTTTTTATTTTGTATCACTTCGCAATTTGCGGGTACCATCGCCTGCTGCCGGTTTACTTCCAGCAATTCGGTAAGTGCGCCTCGTAGCCGCGTAAAAATTCTTTCCACGTTGTCAAGCGCCCCCTGGTTCAATACCAGATCGACTCCAAAATATTCGCAAAGCGTTTTTTTGGTGATGTCATCTTTTGTAGGGCCCAACCCGCCCGTGATCAAAATAAGATCGGCCCTGCCGGCGGCCTCGTTAAGGGCCGCCAGGATATGCCGGTGGTCGTCGGAGACCGAGGAAATTTGTTTAATGCGGATGCCGGCGTCATTCAAGTGCCTGGCTATCCATGCCGAGTTGGTGTCGACGATCTGCCCTATCAGTATCTCGTCTCCTATAGTGATTATTTCCGCAAGCATTAGTAATTGGAGTTGCCGGTGTTATAGTACTGGTTGTTGGTGTAATCGCTTCGTTTGCTCAGCTTCAGGTCCTGCAAAATGGAAGCCCTAACTTTCAAAGTTATATTATAGGATTTATAATACCCAAACGGCACCCACTGTACGTTCAGGTCCCAGCAATGCAGATCGCGGTAAATAGTAAATTGGGGCACACCGCTCAATCTAAGCGCCCGTAAATCGTAGGTGGTGCTATATTGTATTCTCCATTTATCCGTAAGCCTAAAGTCTCCGTTTAGCATAATGGTGTTACTCGTACTGGTGGTGGTGTAGCTGTTATTATAACTAAAACTATAATTAAATGACAAGTTCCACGGTATGTTAAAATCAACATAGGCACTCGGGTCGCTGTTGATCATGGCTAACCGCTGTGCCTGCTGGGGGTTGATGGTTTGCAGCGTACTGCCGGGGACAACTTTGGGGCTTGGATGAAATGTAGCGGGGTTTAAGGCGCCGCTGGCCGAAAAACTGAATGATGTAAGGGTGGGGAATTTTCCGCGCTGCCAGGTAAACTGGTTGATCTCACGGGAGTATTTCTGAATCTGGTTGTTGGATACCGAATCGAGTATCAGGTTTACATAGGGATTGAATGAGCCAAAAAATGTAAGGTTCACTTTTTGGTTGAAGATGGCCGTGTGTGCCGAAAAGGAAATGGGCGACAAGCCAAGTGAATCCTGCGCAAAATTATAAAATGTGGAAATGCTGAATCCCTGTATCAGGTCAACCTTTCGCGGTTTTCCTGATGTGTCCGTAGCTTTTGGTTTAAATTTCGCCTGTAATATATTATCAATGCTCAGGCCAACGCCCGCCTGCTTACCCGGTGATGGGAAACCGTCCTCGAATATGGAATAGTTTTGGCTGGTGTACGGGTAAGGGATAGTGGCGTTACTCACTACGGTTTTGTAATAACCATAACTTAGCGCTGAAAAATCCGGGTTGTAAGCGAAATTGATCGAAGGGGTCATTACATGCCTGATCGCTATGAGGTTCCCTTTTTTGAAATCGATCTCGCTGTATACTTTTGTTGAAAGACTTGTGCTCAGGTTGTAGCTGCCCGCTCTCCGAAAACCGTTGACGGTGTCCGTGATGAGGGAATCCATGCCTGAAATACTTCCCCGGGCAAATGACTTGCGAATAGTTTTTAAATACCAGTGCTCGTTATAATTTACGCTGCTGCTGAATTGAAAATAATGAAGGAAGTTTAAGCTTAGCCCAACAGGTATGTTATGAATAATGCTGGTTTGCAGGTTTTTGACGAGGTAATTACCCTGGAACAACTCCGATTCGGGCAGGTTATTGATGGCGTTGGAAGCTTGCAGGCTATAACTTACGGTTAGCTTTTGCCACCACTTGGGTTCGCCTACCCGTTCTTTTGAATCAAATGGGCTTATGGACGCCATTGAAAAGCTCAGCGTGGGTAATTGCAGGGAGACGGTTTTTTGGCTAAGGTCCTGGCTGTGTGAAAGGCCTACGCTTAAATTAAACGGCGTCCCCTCCCACGTGCGGCTATAGTTGATGGTTGACCGAAGGTTATTTTGGGTTAGCGCCTGCTGGTTAAAGTTGCTGGTTGCGGGGTTATTTGAGTAAAAAGTAGACGTACCGGCGTTTACCGACGCGCTGAATGTACTTCCGGGGCTTGCATCCGGGTTTTGGCTGTGCGACCAGGTGATATTAAAATCCTTTTGCGCCGGGTCCCCCTCCAGCCCGTAATTATGCGATCCGTAGCTCAGCGAAACATTTCCATCGTATTTATAACGTTTGCGGTAAGTCATTTGCTCGTTCAGCTCATACGAGCCTTTTGAATAATAGGTACCTGTGGTGGTCAGGTCCATGTAGTCGTTAACCACAATATAATAGCCAAAGTTCCTTAAATAAAAGCCCAGCTTTTGGTCCTCGCCGAAGGTTGGAATAATAATGCCTGATGTTTTGGAATCGGGTTTAGGGAAAAATCCAAACGGAATAGCCAGCGGCAGCGGGATTCCCTCTATCTCAAGATATGCGGGCCCGGCAATAATGCGGTTCTTTTCAATAATACCTTTGGTGATGACGATACCAAAATGCGTATCGGGATACGGCACATCGCAGGTGCTGAACAAAACGTTCCGGACGGCCACCTCGCTACTGTCAATTTTTTTGGACTCGCCGCCGGAGAAAAAGTCCTCTCCCTGGTGCGATTGCGGGTTGTATATCTTACCTTTCTTTGTTTTGTAATTGAAGAGCAAGGAGTCCGACAGTATCGGTTCATCTTTCCCCTGTTTGCTGAGCGGCTTCCCCTCATATTTTTTTGTAACCGGGTTGATCAACCCTTTGGCAAAAAGGAGATGTTTTTTTTGGTCGACCCTGATATAGTCGGCGTCCAGTTCAAAGTCCTCATAAGTGACACGGGCCTTGCCGTATAAATAGGTTATCTCGTGCTCCTGGTCAACGAAGGTGGAATCTTCGGCATGTGATTTTACCTCCGATTGTAATTCACCTGTCTTTTTTGTGGTGTCGCCCGCACTTTTTATAGGCGTTTTTCCGTTAGAAGTTTTACCTTTAGGAGGTTTGCGGTTTCTGATCGTATCGGTGCGGGGTATGCTGTCCAATACGCGCACCGGTGTTTTAACAGGCGAAGTTTGCGAAAAGACTTTCACATGAGCTATTAATATTATTGCAAACAGAAAAAAAAGGCTTTTGAATTTCAAAATAGATTATGAATAGTATTTTTGCAGAAATAGATAACAGCGTTCAAAATTAATGAAAAATAAGGCATTGAAAAGATTGATTTGTGGTTTATTGTTGATGTGGGCATCTCTTCCATTCACTTCTTTTGCATTAAATACTTGTTCTCAAAAAGACACCCTGGTCGACAGCGGCTACCGTATTAAAACCATTATTGTCGATCCTGGCCATGGTGTGCGTCCTGAAGGCGCGGTAGGGCATTATTCACCGGGCGCCCCGGGTTCCTACTCCTTTGAGAGAAATGTAACGCTGGCTATAGGGCTTAAATTGCAGGCGGCTATAGAAAAACAGATGGACGGTGTAAAGGCTGTATTAACCCGTAGCACCGAGGAGGACGTTGCATGGCAAAAACGCGCTGATATTGCGAATGCCAATAAAGGCGATCTTTTTATTTCGCTGCATTGTAACTCGCTTGGCGACAAACGAATACGTGAATTGGTGGGACACAGGCATCATAAACCGGTATATCACTATGTCGACGTTCCCGACCGATCAGGCCGGGGGGTTTTGATATTGGTATATGGTTTTCACCGAACCAAGGAGGAAGAAAAGGCCATTAAGGAGAACCTGGTGGAAGGTGAGCAGGAAATGGACTCCAATCCTGATCCTAACGATCCGGCGGCGATGATTTTAATGAACGAATACAAACGCAAATACCGGAAACAAAGCATCCACCTGGCCGAATTGCTGGTATCGGAGTTCACTGCCGACGGGAGGAGAATAGAGGGAATAAGGGAACAGGGGGTTTTGGTTTTGTGCCATAGCGCTATGCCGGCGGTGCTTATTGAAACGGGGTACATTAATAATCCGGAAGACGAGGCTTACCTGAATTCGGAAAAAGGACAGGACGAGATCGTTGCGTCTATCATCAGGGCGTTAAAAAGTTACAAGGGCGAAGTAGAATCGGCATCACAACCGTAAACATTTACACATTGAAAATATCAAACGAAACCAAAATTGGCGCCTTAACGGCCATTGGCATTACCATACTTATACTGGGCTACAGCTTCCTGAGGGGCGACGATATACTTGGCGGGACCAACAAATTTTACACGGTTTACAAAAGTGTCGACGGACTTACCATATCAAAGCCGGTACTGGTGAATGGTTTTCAAATCGGGAGGATATCGAAAATGAAGCTGCTGCAAAACGGCAGTACGCTGGTAGAATTAAGCGTGGACAGGCAATATAAAATACCCAAAAATACCGTTGCAAAGCTTGGCAGTACGGATATTTTAGGCAGCAAGGCAATTATTTTTGATTATGGCAACAGTAATATAAACGCTAACGACAGGGATACGCTAACAGCCGAGATACAGGGAAGCCTGGCCGAAAGCCTGCAGCCTATTCAAACTAAAGCGGAAAGCCTGATCAACAAACTGGACTCGTCTCTGGCGTCGATAAACAAAATATTGAATCCGAATTTTCAAAAAAACGTCGACCGCAGTTTTGTGAGCATTGCCAACTCCCTCCAAACGCTTGAAGGCACGACCAAAAAGATCGACGCATTGGTGAGTATCCAAACTACACACATCAATGCTATCCTGACCAATACCGAAACGGTAACGTCTAATTTGAAGGCGAGCTCGGCCCATTTAACCGGCATCACCACAAATTTTGAGAAGGTGAGCAGTGATATTGCTTCGGCGAATTTGAAACAAACCCTGGATAACGCCAATAAAGCGGTGGCGGACCTGCAATCCATCATCAGCAGGATGAATTCTACCAACGGAACTTTGGGCTCCCTCATCAACGACAAACAGGTATACGACAATTTGAAAGACGCAACCGCGAATCTTAACGCGCTTTTTCTCGATCTGAAAGCACACCCGAAACGTTATGTGAGCTTCTCGGTTTTTGGCGGCAAGAAAAATTAAGACCAGCTTTTTGGCAAAATGATGTTCCGCAGCGTAGCGATGTGTGGCTTTGAGCCCCTTTCCTCTCCGTTTGCGATGCCTTTGGGCTTTCATATGATGATACTCCCTTAAACTATGCCCCGCCTGTAAGCAATTTGTGTAAACAAACCGCGGGATGGAATGTATTTAATAGTGATATATCAACGAATTATCCTATGGAATTTGAAGACGATGAGTTTGGACAAAGCCTGGACCGGTTAAGCCAAACCGAAGCAAAACCGCGTGGCCGCCGCATTGAAGAAGGTAATGAATTGACCGAGGATGACCTTCACCTGGAACTGTTTACGGCAACCCGAACCCGGCCGGTGATGGAGGGCCAGCCGATGGGGGGGCAAAGTTTTGGCAAAAATAACACCACCAGCCCGGCAAACGACAAAAATAACCCATCGCGTTATGCGGGTACCAGCAACCCGTACTTTAACCGGACCGAACCGATGGAAGAGCACCCGGAGGACAGTAATTTTAAAGATCCGGATCAGTTAGGGCGGCCCGACTATGATAAAGCCCGGCCCGACGCTTTCAAAAACACTTCGGAACCCAAACCGGAAAAAGTTGAACGTGGAAACGGCGAAAATGACCGCCCGCATAAAGGCGGCAATGAATACCAGGAAGGCACCGCTGACAGCGAACAAACCAACATTGCCGGGCCAAATGAGGTGCCGGACCAACAAAAAGTGGGCGAAGACATCGGCGAAGACGAGCGCGAACATATTGAGACTTGAGTAGTCCGGAAGTCGGAAAGTCGGAAAGTCCGAAAGACCGGAAGTCCTCGGGGCTCAATATGGTATTTCCTCGGGGCGTTACCAGTTGATATGCTTATCAATAAACGCGATCAGATCATCCGCCATAGCTTGCTGTTCTTTTGCGCTGGGGTGACCGTTGGTATTTTTATAGGGAATAAAGTGGGTATAGATATTTTTATCGTTTAGTGTTGCCACTGCCTTATCGATGTAACCCGGCCATGGCGAACCAGCCTTTGTAGCGTCCATGCTGCCAAGTGTGCAAATGATGGCAGCCCTGGGGTATTTGCCCCTTACACTTTTAACGAAGCTTGCATAAGCGTTGGTAATAAATTCGGGCGTCGGCGGAGTTGCGCCAAAACGCGCCTTGAACTGCTCGTTATCCGGCAGCTTAACTATCCACGAATCATTCTGAAACAGGTTGATAACCACCACATCCGGCGTATACTTCGAAAAATCCCATTTGCTGGCAGGGTTTGTCGCATCCAGCCTGTCGTACATTTCCGGCATTATTAAAGGGAACCAGCTCACCGTAATGCCGATCCCGCTTTTGGATGTGTTATGCAGCTCCGCATTAAAGTGGCGCGCCGTTATTGAGGCATAGCTGATATAGCCATCCTCGTACGGGCTGGTACCCCTGTCCTGGCCGGTTGTATCTAAATCGGCATATCCGCAGGTGATCGAGTTGCCGAAGAACTCGATTTTCCTTTTTGGGGCGGCTGGCGGCGCTAATATCTTTGTGCCTTTTTCCAGCTCAAAACCATACAGCCAGGTTTTGCCCATCGCCCATTCCGTACGTTTAAACAGCTCCAGGGTATGCTTGCCCAACGGCAGCCCCTCGGCCAGCACATATTCCTTCTTTGCCTTCAGGGGATGAAGCACGCTTATTACCTTGTTGTCCAGGATCACATTATAGTTATTATCTGACCTTTCGTCGGCAAGCATCGCTTTAACAGCCGTTCCACTAAAGTTTATTTTTACCGAGGTAGCCGACCACGACAGCTCGGCTGTCGAATCCGTCATAGCAATACGGCCCGAATACCTGATGTGCGGGTCATTAGCTTTAATAAACGATTGCGCGCTGCATTCAAGGCTGAATGCAAGGCAGATGATAAAAAACAAGTGTTTGTAATGCATAAAATAATTTATTGATTTGTCGGCTGCCCGAATTGAAGTAAATAACCATTGTTGTCATAAATCGCAAACTCGCGCATGCCGTAATCGAATGTTTCCAGTCCGTAGCAAACTTCGGCCTTTTCTTTTAGTTCATCCCATATCGCATCTGCGTCATCGGTGGTAATATATAGCGAACCTGTAAAAAGTGGCTTTTCGAATGGGATGTGCGCATTCGGATAGGACAACATAACCTCTACGCTGCCCCGCGAAAGTGAAGCCCAGCTCCAATCATCAGTATTTCCATTGCAGGTAAACCCTAACCTATCCACGTAGAAGTCTGCAGTCTCTTGTACCTGCCTGGTATAAAGTATGGGCTTTATCGATGTTAATTCCATTCGTAACGCGCTTTTACTTCAAATATACATAAGTTATTCCGTCCCCGCCCCTGTCGGCGTGCTCATCTTCCATCCTGTCCACCTGGTCATATTTTTTCAGGTACTGGCGTATCATTTTACGCAAAATACCATTCCCTTTGCCGTGGATGACCTTTAAATTGCCAAAACCCATCATAATGGCCCTGTCCAGCAGGCGCTCAATGGCGTTTATCGCGTCTTCGGTACGCATGCCGCGAACATCGATCTCAGGGCTGAAACTGGCCATATCGCCGGTATGGCTGTTATAATTCCGCCTGATCTCCTTCGGCACAGTTGATTTAGCCACCTTCACTACCCGCTTCTTTTTGGCTACTGTGCGCAAATCACCAATGGCAATCACCACGCTATCCTTTATCAACTCGATCACTTGCCCGGTAGTTTCGCTATCTGCCAGTTTGACCCAATCGCCGGGTTTTACTTCTTCATCATCCGGTAAAGGCTTTGCCGCAGCCGCTTTTACCGTGTTTTTTTGCACCGCCGTATTCAATATTTCCCTCAGTTCCCGTGTTTTCTCTTTATCGGCATTGCTGCTTTTGATTTCTGAAATAGTGTTTTCAACCAGCCTGTTGGCGTCCAGGATGATATTTTTTGCCTGCTCCTTAGCTTCCTTGATCAGGACCTTTTTATTTTCGTCCAGGTAGCTTTTCAGTTTTTCATTTTCGGCCAGCAGTGCATTCACTTGTCGTTGCTGTTTCTCCAGGGCAATGCGGGTATCATATATCTCTTTTTTCTCGCGTTCCAGGTCAACCAGCAGCGTATCTACTTTTTTCTGGCCGGCGCTAACTTTATTTTTGGCCAGGTTAAGCACATTTTGCGGCAGGCCTATTTTTTGAGCGATCTCGAACGCGTATGAGCTGCCCGGCTTGCCCACTTCCAGCATATAAAGCGGCCGCAGCTCGGCATTATTAAACAGCATGGATGCATTTTCGATCCCTTCGGTATGGCTGGCAAAAATTTTAAGATTAGAGTAATGTGTGGTCACCATTCCCCTCACTATTTTGTGATTCAACGATTCAAGTACCGCCTCCGCAATTGGCCCGCCAAACTGCGGATCGGTGCCCGTCCCGAATTCATCTATCAGCACCAATGTTTTGCTATTGGCCTGTTCCACAAATTCCTTCATTTTAGAAAGATGGGCGCTGTAGGTGCTCAGGTCGCTCTCGAGCGACTGGTCATCACCGATGTCAACAAAAAACTGCTTAAACACCCCCATAACGCTTGCTTCTGATGCCGGGATCAGCAAGCCGGCCTGCGCCATCATCTGCAATAAGCCCACCGTTTTCATGCACACGGACTTACCACCTGCGTTAGGCCCCGAAACAACAACGATGCGCACCTGTTCATCTACCTGCACGTTTAAGGGCACTACCGTTTTATGCTCCTTTTTGAAGTTCAAAAACAGCAGCGGATGCCGGGCGTTCACCAGTTTTATGCTGGCTTCGTTTATCAATTGCGGCATCTCCGCTTCAATATCGATGGCAAACAAGGCTTTGGCCCGTACAAAGTCCAGCTTGGTTAACAGGCTATGGTACGACAACAGCAATGGCGCAAACGGTCGCAGTTCGCCGGTTAAGGCGGTGAGTATCTTTATGATCTCGCGCCGGCGATCAAATTCAAGGTCACGGATTTTATTGTTAAGTGCAAAAACCTCTTCCGGCTCGATGTAAACCGTTTGGCCGGAAGCTGACTCGTCATGGATAAAACCCTTCAGCTTGCGTTTGTTCTCGGCCAGTAAGGGGATACACAGCCGTCCATCCCGAACGGTTAACGAGCCGTCGGCCGCCCACCCGTTGCCGCTTGCATGTTTAAAAACCTGGTCTATTTTTCTGCGCGCTTCCTGTTCGGCTTTGGCAATGCCCGAGCTGATGTCCTGCAATTCGCGCGAGGCATCGTGCCGTATCTTCCCTTTTGGGTCGATCACCCGTTCTATTTTCTTAATGATCGTCCGCTCGATGGGCAGATGTTCAAACAAGGTTTCCAGGTTGGGGTAAATCCCTTCGCGCTCATTAAAATAGCCAATTACCGCAAAAACGGTATTTAACGACACATAAACGCGGTAAAATTCTTCTTCGGTTAAAAATACGCCTTCAACCCTGGCTTTATTGGCCAGTGTCTTGATATCGAAGAAATGATCAATGACCAGCCGGTCTTCGTTCTCCAGGATGGTTTTGAATTCATTTGCCTGGCCGAGGAATTTGCCGATCTGGGCGAAATCAAACATCACCTGGATCTTTTCCACCCTTTGCCGGCCCATCTCACTCAGGCAATGCAGTTTGATCAGTTCCTTTATTTCGGTAAAACCCAGTTTATCACTATATCGGGGGGCGCTGACCATTATTGCTTTTGAGTAGTAACTTATTGGTGGAATCTGTTTTATCGGTAATGTGTTTCATTATCTCGTCATACATTGCTTCCAGTTCATCCGGCTTGCCTGCATAATACCTCATACTTTTTTTGAACGTAATGGAATCGATGTGATGTCTTTTAAAAAGGGCCAGGTACCGTGCGGTTCCGTATTTATACAACGTATCGGGATTTACCGAAACCATATTGTACATCCCGCCATCCACAATATGCATATCGGTTAATAAGCTGACCATCTGCTGGCGTCCGATTACGCCCTGGGCCGTTTTGGTGTGCTTGCACGAGGGTAAAATCAGCATCGCGGAAAAAAAGAAGATGATATATTTGTGCATTGCGTATTTTAGCGCGTTGATAATTGAGCAAAATTACGGATAAATGAGCATCGCCGATAATATTAAAACGTTAAAAAAAGAAACCGACCCCGTAAAGGTAACGCTCATCGCCGTGTCGAAAACAAAGCCTGTTGAAGAAGTTCAGGAAGCTTACGATGCGGGGCAGCGCTTATTTGGCGAAAACCATGTGCAGGAACTGGTCGAGAAGTACGAAACTTTACCTAAGGACATACAATGGCACCTGATAGGCCACCTGCAAAGCAATAAGGTAAAGTATATAGCGCCGTTTATCAGCATGATCCAATCGGTTGACAGTTTAAAGCTGCTGGAAGAGATCAATAAACACGCGGAGAAAAACAACCGGGTGATCGACTGCCTGCTGCAGGTTTACATTGCTGACGAGGAAACCAAATATGGCCTCGGTTTTGACGAGGTTATCGAATTGCTGCGTTCGGAACAGCTTCCGCCGTTAAAAAACATTCGCATTTGCGGCCTGATGGGGATCGCGACAAATACGGATAACGAAAAACAAATAAAAGAAGAGTTTTATGAACTAAGGACTTTTTTTGACGGCATAAAGCAAAGCTTTTTCCGGAAACAAGAAAGCTTCAGCATCCTTTCAATGGGGATGTCGTCGGATTATAAGCTTGCTATCGAACAAGGCAGTAACATGATCAGGTTAGGCAGCACCCTATTCGGGCAGCGGGTGATCAAACACTGGAGAAATAATTGATAGAATTTCGGATTTTCGATTTCGGATTGTTGAATGCCGGTGTGAGTACGTAAATAACTAATCCATAACCCCAAAATGCCAGCCGGAACTAATGAACTAATGAATATCAACATAAGAGAAGCAAAAAAAGAAGATTGCCCCAGACTTTTAGAACTGGTGCACGAGCTGGCGCTATTTGAACGGGCGCCGGAGGAAGTGACGGTTACCTTGCAGGAATTTGAAGATGCCGGTTTTGGCGAAAAGCGCGTATGGAAGGCTTTTGTAGCGGAGGTTAATGACGTTATTGTGGCGTTTGCCATTTATTATGTGCGGTATTCCACCTGGAAGGGCTGCCGGATGTACCTGGAGGACCTTATTGTAACGGAGGAGATGCGCGGCAAAGGGATTGGCAAACTGCTGTTTGACAGGTTGATAGCGGAAGCGGTAGAGCTTGGCTTTAGCGGGATGGTGTGGCAGGTGCTGGACTGGAACGAACCTGCCATTAAATTTTACAAAAAATACGAGGCCAATATCGAGGCTGGCTGGCTCAACGGGGCGCTGTCCCGGGAGCAGCTTTTAAACTTTAACTACGATAGTAAATAATGCTGGTATTCAAATTTGGCGGGGCATCGGTAAAAGATGCAAAGGGTGTTATTAACCTGGCCGGGGTGGTTAAAAAGTTTGAGGGCGAGCAGTTGCTGATTGTGGTTTCGGCTATGGGTAAAACGACGAACGCCCTGGAAAGGCTCACCAGGGCTTATGTGAACGCCGATGGCGAAATGCAGAACGTTTTTGACGAGATCAAAACCTATCATTACACCATCATGGAGGAGCTTTTTGAGCCTTACCATCCTGTTTTCAATGAAGTTGCGAACACTTTTGTGGAGATAGACTGGATAATTGAAGACGAGCCGCATGATGACTATGACTTTATTTACGACCAGATCGTCTCCATCGGCGAGTTGGTTTCAACGCGGATCGTTGCCGCCTATTTAAGCCAGGCGGGTATTACAGCGCAGTGGCTGGATGTGCGGGGCTACGTTCAAACCGACAATACCTACCGCGAAGGCACGGTGCAATGGGATAAAACACGTGCAGCCATCTGCAAAGATATCCCGCCGCTGCTTGAAAAAGGCCACGTGATTACACAGGGTTTCCTGGGCGGGACTTCGGAAAATTTTACCACCACGCTGGGCCGCGAAGGATCGGATTATACCGCGTCTATCTTTGCGTCATGCCTGGGCGCCCAATCGGTTACTACCTGGAAAGATGTGCCCGGCGTGCTGAATGCCGATCCGAAGTTATTTGACGATACGGTAAAATTCGATGAACTATCCTATACTGAAGCTATTGAAATGACTTACTACGGGGCGAGCGTTATCCACCCAAAAACGATAAAGCCGCTTCAAAACGCTAAAATACCATTGCGGGTTAAATCGTTTGCCCAACCGGATGAGCCGGGCACGGTTATTCACGACTGCACCGGCGGCAAATTTGAAAAACCGGTTATCATCATCAAACAAAACCAGGTGCTGCTGTCCATTTCGGCCAGGGATTATTCTTTTATTTCCGAGGAGCAATTGAGCGTGATATTCAAAATATTTTCGGAGTGCCACGTTAAGGTTAATGTAATGCAAACGTCGGCACTTAGCTTCACCGTTTGTTTTGACCTGCACGAGGACAGGTTTAAAAAATTATTAAAAGCGCTCACCGCTGATTTTAAGGTGAAATACAACGATAACCTCACCCTGGTTACGGTGCGGCATTATTCGCCGGCCTCATTAAAAGAATTAACCGAAGGCAAAACCATTTTAATGGAGCAACTGAGCCGGAATACCATTCAGTTGGTTGTTAAAAATAAGGTGTAATTTTGTATGTGGTTAACCACCATTATTCAAAATGAAAACCGCAACTATCACACTCATCATATTTCTAGTTTGCGCAAAAGTATATAGTCAAACCGATACAACAGTAAGACAAACAGACGTTGCATGGGTCAGGCAATTAATCGCAAATGAAAATAAAGAACAAGCAACTGCCGCTAAAAAGGATTCCCTGTCACAATATGTCGAATGGACCGATGGTAAGGTTGTTTACAGCCCGGACAGTTGCTTAAGGATAGCGCAACTGTCGGGCAGGTTCCCTTATTCAGAAAAGGACAATTACACAACTTTTATTCAGTACCTGTCGAATCATAAAGCTGTGGAATTGAAAGTGCCCGCAGATACTGTTAATTATTCCTTCAACGATTATCCCATAAGCCACATTTACCGATTACCCGGTCCAAAAGGAACTTATTTAATTATTGCAAGCAAAACGGACACTATACAGAAAGCAACTTTGTACAAGGAAGATGGCAGTCCCATTGCACGGCCTGCCGGGCAAGATTCAATTTACGAAAGAGTTGGCGTTGTTGCCTCCCTTGTTCATGTGATAAGAGATTCGTTATTGGAAACCGGCTTTGAAACCGGAGCCGATAACGACAAAAGCCCTTACTCTGAAATTATATCAGGGGGCGCGCTGAGCGCTGATCTTGACACCTACCTGCCTGGAACAAAAGATATCCCCAAACCTTTTTTAAAGTTCGACCCGGTTAAAAATGAACTGAGCTTTTTAACCCTGTATAACAGCGTCGAAGATGAGGGCGATAATAACGGCAGGGGCTCCAGTATGCCTTTTTTAAAAATCTATTCGGGCGTGTTTAAGTACAAGGATTCAGTATTTACATTATTGAGCGATACCGGTTACTATTACCCATCGCTTGAATCGCTCGACGAAATCATCGCCGCAAAAAAATTCAAGACAGGCAATAGTATTACCAACGTGGTTGCAACAGCAAAGTACGAAGAAGTTGGCGGAGGGGTAATGGAGATATTGTATGTTGATTATTATGTTCGGGGTCAGAGTATTTACTCTGTGGACTATCGGTTTGAAAAAACGCCGGCAGTACAGGATTTACAACCCGACTATAAAGTAAAAAAGGACGGCGCGCTGGTTTTTTTAATTACAGACCTAACAACCCCCAATCGCGACGGCAGGTGCGGCGAATGTGATTATATTGATTCGGAATTTTGGCTCATCAACCAAAAAAGGAAAGAGAAGCTTTTCACATTTTCTTCAAACTCGGATTCCGGTTATACAACGTATACTTATAACGATGGAAAATCGGATGTAAACGGAAGGTTTTACCTTAAAAAAATTGACGATAGCAATGATAACATGTGGAAAGAAAACGTGGATAAGACGTACTGGAAAAACAACTCTACCTACGTTTTCCATGTGAGTGACGGAACTTTAGCCCGCAATTTTTATCTTCATTTTTTAACTGTAAATTCAAAAACAGTCGTTAAATTAACTGTAGGCAAATTGCAGAATATAATGCTTAAAAAGCCGTAAAGTAGCCTTTAAGGTTAGCAATTGGCGGTAACAAACCTGTTAAAAATATGTTAAACTGAAAGGCCATGATTGTTTTTAGGCGCCATTCGGCTATATTTACCCGGTATAGCAGTACCGATTGTATCTTATGAAGCTTTTCAGACTTTTTTTTATTTTACCCGCGTTTATTGCACTGTTTAGTTTGCCGGCTGCTGCGCAGAACGCCGACCCGGTTTTAACCCAGATCATGACCAAAACGGCAAAAGCTTATGCCGATGTCCCCGTCGAAAAAGTCTATCTCCATTTTGATAAGCCGTATTATGCCGTAGGCGACACCATCTGGTTTAAGGCTTATGTAACTTATAACCTGCACGTGCCCTCTCCCATCAGTAAAATAATCTACGTTGATATGATCGCGCCTCACGATTCACTGGTGCAGGCGGCAAAATTGCAGGTGCGAAACGGCGTTGCCTGGGGGAGTTTTATTTTATCGCAATATGCTTACAAAAAGGGAAATTACAGGGTAGTTGCTTACACCAATTACATGAATAACAACGGTTTTTCGTATTTTTTTAACAAAGAAGTCACTATCGGCGACGAGGTAAATAACGAGATATCGGCCCAGGTAGCCCTGAAAAGCGCCGTGGTAAACAAGGTGACTAAAATAACAGCAGCTATATTTTACAAGGACGGGGATGACAACCCCTATCACGATAAAAAGGTAAGCTGGGCAATACAAAAAGATGATGAAACTATCGCCAGGGGAAAAGGTGTTACGGATAAAAACGGGTATGTCGACATCAATTTCGTCAATCTTAAAAACGTAAAGCTTGCAGGGGCCGAGTTGCTTACGGAGGTGGAAACCGGGGATCGCAAAACGGTAGCAAATACCTTCTCGCTAAAAACCGTTACGATGCCAAATGATTTTCAATTCTTTCCTGAAGGCGGGCAGCTGATCACAGGGGTCCGGACGAAGATCGCCTTTAAAGCAGTTAAACCCGACGGCCTTGGAATTGACGTTAAAGGAACCATAACCGACAACAGCAATAATTTAGTAACGGAATTCACCTCCTCGCACCTGGGCATGGGCGAGTTTGTATTGACGCCGGAGGATGGTAAAACCTATACAGCCCATGTAACCTATGCCGACGGCTCCGCCGCGACGCCGGAGCTGCCGAAAGTAGGGAGCGACGGTATCGACCTCAGCCTTGACAACAACGATCCGAACGTTTTAAATCTGAAGCTGCAATGCGATGACGCTTTTTTAAAGGATTTTAAAGACAAAACATTTTTTATTTTGGGAAAATCAAGCGGAGTGATCTGCTTTGCCGCCAAAACCGTTTTAAAGGAACTGGTTTACAGCGCAAGCATCCCGAAAAGTAAATTCCCCAGCGGTATAGCCCAGCTTACCTTATTTACCGGCGATGGCGAGCCTGTTAGCGAACGGGTGGCTTTTATTCAGCATAACGACCAGGTGAACCTTTCGGTGAACAGTGATCATCCCAATTATGCGACAAGGCAAAAAGTTAAACTGAGCATTACGGCGAAGAATGCAGAACAGCCCGCCGAAGGAAATTTTTCAGTCGCGGTTATCGACGAAACAAAAGTACCTTTTGATGAGAATGCCGAATCGACCATCCTGACTTACCTGCTGTTAACGTCGGATATAAAGGGATATATCGAACAGCCGAATTATTACTTTAATCATCCCGATCAAAAAAGCGCCGCCGACCTGGACATACTATTACTCACCCAGGGTTACCGCAGGTTTTCGTACGACGAAATATTGGAAAATAAGATGCCGGCGATAACCTTTTACCCCGAGCAGGGAATGGATATAACCGGGACTTTAAGAGGAAACAACGGCATACCGGTAAATCGCGGCAATGTGAAAATTTCCATCCCCGATAAAAACTTTTTTGCCAATACGGTAACCGATGCGGACGGCCGCTTCAGATTTGCGAACCTTGTTTTCCCGGATTCGGCCAAAGTAGTTGTCAGCGCACGGGATAACGTACACTCAAGTCAGCTCTCCTTAACGCTGGATGGCGACCAACGGCAAAACATTCCCATCGACTATGACGAACCCGACCGGATCAACAACATCGACAGCGTATTGAGCGCTTACTTAAAAAACAGCAAAGTACAATACAGCGACCTGCATATGCTGAGGCAGGTTAACATTAAAGATACCAGGATAGTAAAAGTGGCAAGCCATAAAGATTATGGCAACCTCGCCAGCCTCAGTGATCTGCCGGACCATTTGATAAAAGGGAGCCAGCTGCAGGGCTGCAATACTGTACTTGACTGTTTGAAAGGGCTTACGCCGGGGTTGATATTCGATAAGGACAATTTCTACGTTTTTAATGATTATAACCAGGGTAAACGGATACCGGTGCAGATATTTGTGAAGGGTATGCCCGTTGATATCAATTACCTGTATAGTATGAACGCGGCCGAGATTGAATCAGTCGAGATATTCCTGAAGGATGAGCTGGGTTTGGTGAACAGCGCCTATAACTCTGACGGGGCGATCGTGATCAATACGAAGAAACTCGAAACCACCAAAATTAGCTACAAGGATTTAAAACAGATCATGGGCAACCACTACGAAGTGACCATATACCCCCGGGGGTATCAGCCCGTAAAAACCTTTTATCTTCCGCGCTACGTTGGCCCCAGGGCAAATCAGCCCGCACAAAACGATATCCGCAGCACCATTTACTGGAACCCGAATGTGACAACCGACAAAACCGGCAATGCCACCCTTGAGTTTTATAACGCCGATGGCCGGGGCACTTACCGCGTTACCGTTGAAGGCATAGATAAAGACGGCAACCTTGCGCGGCAGGTTTACCGGTATGTGGTGAAGTGATTGGTTGATCGAGTTGAATGGGTTGATTAAGTTGACCGGTTGGTTACTTAGGCCATCATTTCACCTTCCGCCAGTATTCCTCCACCCTCATGCCTGTAGGCAATGTCGCTTTAAGCGTCAGGGTATCATGTTTTAAGGTGTACAGATAATGAATGGGAATGTTCAGGATCTTTGATTCCTCGCTGCTGAAGGTTTCGGTATCCACGCAGGTATCGCCTTTAAATACGTAAGTACCGGCTTCATATTTCAGCGGCCTGGCGCCTTTCTCCAGGGCGAAAGCCTGGTAGCCCTTGTCGGTATATTTGCGCTGAAGGGTGTAGTCAGCTGGGGCGCCTTCCTTTTTACCGTTGTAAATGCCGCCGGCGAAATTCCAGGTGCCTTTCAATAGCGGTGTTGACTGGAAAGCGGATGTGCTAAAAACAACTAAAATAATACCGATATATAAAATATACTTGCTCATCTATAAATAAATTCTGGCAACGTTTACAATTAATATTAACAACCAAATAAAACCAAAAGAAGCCATGTAACCATTTCGTTTGTCAAAGACTTGTTTAAAGTGATAGATCGCCATTAAAATCCCCATAATCATAAAATGGATGCATGCGACAAAAGTGTAAACAAATCCAAGAAAAATGATACTGTTTAACCGGCTAAATAACAGCGATATCAATACAAAAAAAATAGTGTAGCCGAGCGCAATCAACGCGTTGAGTTTGAATATGCGTTTCGTCATACCCAGTTTATCCCTTTTTTTAATAAAGATAATGTTTTTTCTTCGTCGCTGCCGGGTTCCGGTTTGTAGTCGTAAAGCCATTTGGCCGTTGGCGGCAAACTCATCAGTATCGATTCTATACGGCCATTGGTTTCCAGGCCGAATTTAGTGCCGGCATCATACACCAGGTTAAATTCAGCGTAGCGGCTGCGGCGCTGGTATTGCCATTGCTGCTGGGCTTCGGTAAACGGTTTATCGCGGTTTCGCTTTACCAGTTCCGTGTAAATGGGGCTAAACGACCGGCCCAGCGTTTTGGAAAATTCAAATATCGTCTCCCAGCTAATTTCTTCGGTGGCGGTTAGCCGGTCGTAAAAAATGCCGCCTACGCCGCGTGTTTCATCGCGGTGCCTGATAAAGAAATAGTTATCGGCCCAGGTTTTAAAGCGAGCGTAAAAGTCTTTATTATAGGTATCGCAAACGGATTTGAGGTAAGCATGAAAATATTGCGCGTCGGCCTCGAACACATAATGCGGCGTAAGGTCAATCCCCCCGCCAAACCAACGCACCGGCTCTTTACCAAAATCAAATGACGAGGGCATTTCGAAATAACGAATGTTCATGTGGATAATGGGCACCAGGGGATGATTGGGGTGGATGACGATTGACACCCCCGTAGCAAAGAAATCGTCCTGATCCACCTTGAGCGCATTTTTCACACTCTCGGGCAACTGGCCGTGTACCGCTGAAAAATTCACCCCTCCTTTTTCAAAAATATTTCCATTTTGAATAACGCGTGTGCGGCCGCCCCCGCCGCCTTCCCGCTCCCATTGTTCTTCCTCAAACCGGGCCCGGCCGTCTGCCGCTTCCAGGGCAGCGCAAATTTCGTCCTGTATTTGTTTGTAGGCGTTGGCTATTTCTTCCTTATCGATCATGGGTGGTAAATTTGACGATTTTTATCCAAAAATGCAGCGGCGCAATATTTTGCGTCTTGAACCGGATAAATGGGAATAAGGACACCCTATTTTGTGTCCCTACGAGGCCTCGGCGTAATCCAGATCTTTGCCGAAGGTTTCCTTTAACTGGCTGAGGGCTAACAGCGCAAGGATGGTTAATATACCCATCATGATATAGCCGCTTTTTATCATCGCGTATTGATCGGTTTTTCCAAAATGATCCGTTAGCGCCGCAAACCCCAGGTTAATAAGGATCAGCGATCCGCGTACAAAATTGGGCACGGTGGTTGCCACCGTTGAGCGGATATTGGTGCCGAATTGTTCAGCCGCAATGGTAACAAAGGTTGTCCAGTAGCCAACCGCAAAACCCATAAAAAAGCACAGCCACAGATACCGCTGGCTGGATAAGCCATAAGATTGCAGGTAAACCGCGGCACTGATGGCTGATAAAGTCAAAAAGATGTACATGACGGCCTTACGCGACCGGAGCCATTGCGCGAGCAAGCCGTTTACCATTCCGCCGACCGCGATGGCAATGTAAGCGTACATAATGCCGTCGCCGGCAACCAGTTTGCCCGTGGCATGCAGCGCCACACCAAATTCGGGCTGAAGAGATATCAGGATACCCACTACATACCATAGCGGCGCACCGATCAGGATGCAGCACAGGTATTTTTTAAGCCGCCCCCAGCTGGTAAAAAGCATCAGGAAATTACCGCGTGATACGTCTGATTTTTCAACGTTCTTGAACATGCCCGACTCAAAAGTGCCGAGCCGCAGCAGCAGCAGCAATACACCAAGCCCAGCCCCTACTTTATAAGCCGTATGCCAGTCATATTTCGAAACGATATTAGCGGCCACTGCGCCGAACAAACCCACTGATGCCACGATCATGGTGCCATAGCCGCGTTTTTCTTTGCTTAGCGTTTCAGTGACGAGTGTTATGCCCGCCCCTAATTCCCCCGCCAGGCCAATTCCGGCTATGAATCGGATGAGCATGTACATTTCGGTACTTTGCACATATGCATTAGCAAAATTTGCCAGAGAATATAAAGCAATCGAGCCAAACAACACTTTTATCCTTCCAAGCTTGTCTCCAAGCATCCCCCAGATCACCCCCCCGAGCAGCAGGCCGAACATTTGCCAGTTGATGATGGTTGTGCCGATATCCTTTACATCGGCAGGTTTTACACCGATGCCGATCAAACTTTGTTTGCGAACGATGAGGAAGATCAGCAGATCATAAATGTCAACAAAATAACCCAGGGACGCTACCAGCACCAGCAGTGTGATATTCCGGGTAAGTTTAGCCGATGAATCAGGGGCCATAATTGTAATAATTGGTTAAACATGGTTTATTGGGTGTAGGGACGCGATACATCACGTCTCTGTAAAAGGTCTTTTTCGGTGCAGAGACGCGACGCATCGCGTCTCTGCAAAAGGTGCCTGATGACCCGTTGCAAATTAAAACAAAAAAACCCCTGATTGCCCAGGGGTTTCTAAAAAATATCGATACTTTATTCTATGCTTTTTTCACATTAACGGCTTGCAATCCTTTTCTTCCTTCTTCTTCATCATACGTAACGCTGTCATTGTCTTTAATAGCATTTACACCGCCCTGTACGTCCTTAAAGTGTACAAAAAGATCCTTGCCTTCTTCAGTGATGATGAAGCCATATCCCTTTTGCGTGTTAAACCATTTTACTTTTCCAGTTTTCATAAAAATTATTAATTGTGGTATTAAAAAATTGTTGTATCGATTAAAAACTTTGGCCAAAAAACTGAGTAATGCAATGATCGTCAGACTGTATAGCAAAGCCAACCTGTTCAAATATATTAAAATAATTAATAACCAAATAAAATTATTTATTTGGCTGCGGTGTTAATCTTAAATAAGGCTTAACAATGGTATGACCCTTCGGAAATTTCGCGGGGATGTCTTCTGTTTTGATGGCCGCGGTAACAACTACGTCCTCCCCGTCCTTCCAGTCGGCAGGCGTTGCGACACTGTATTTGGCGGTGAGTTGCAATGAATCGATCACCCGCAATATCTCCTGGAAATTGCGCCCTGTTGAAGCCGGGTAAGTGATCATCAGCTTAACGGTTTTATCCGGTGCGATGACAAACAACGAGCGCACGGTAGCAGTTAACGATGCGTTTGGATGGATCATATCGTAAGCCAGCGCAATCTCGCGGTTTTCGTCGCCGATGATCGGGAAGTTCACCTCAACGCCCTGCGTTTCGTTAATGTCATTTATCCAGCCTTTATGCGATTCAACCGAATCAACGCTCAGCGCGATAACTTTTACGTTGCGTTTGGCAAACTCATCCTTCAGGGATGCGGTTTTGCCCAGTTCAGTGGTACAAACCGGTGTATAATCGGCCGGATGTGAAAATAATACGCCCCAGCTATCTCCAAGATACTCGTAAAAATCGATCTCGCCTTCCGATGTTTTTGCTTTAAAATTGGGAGCGACGTCCCCTAACCGTAAACTCATGATGTTGAAAATTTAGTGTTAAATAATGTACGAAGTTAAGGGGATGGTTTTGATTGTCAAGCGGTATTTTAAAAAAATCGATTAATTATATAGACATTATGGTGAAAATGACAAGCGGGTTATTATTTCAGAGTTCTGATGTTAGATTTCGGGTTTATTTATTTCGGAATTCGGATTTGGCGTTTACCGCTGCTCAGCGAACTACGGCACAGGCTAACAGTGCTCCCTCCTTTCGCATCCCCGATGGCCGTTTTCTCCTCATCTTCGCGGTAACGGCGTTCGGCGTCGACAGCCTCCTGCCGCTTTATCTGAACCAGCTCAGTTTCTGTGTATGGATGTCCCGGAAGTGGCATGTGCAAATTTGCTAATATATTTAGCAATATCAAGCGGCCAGCATATATTTTTTAAAAGAGTATTATTTCCGTGCTGGTTCAAACCCCGTTTACAAATACGACTTCAGCACCTGCGCTTTGGAGTGTTGCCGCAAGCGCATCAAACCTTTGTCTTTTATCTGCCTAACCCGTTCGCGGGTTAAGCGAAATACTTCGCCGATCTCTTCAAGCGAACTGCCTGAGCCGCTGTCTAAACCAAAAAACAGTACGATCACCTGCCTTTCGCGCTCGGGTAAAATACGCAGTGAACTGAATATCTCTTTTGATAACGAATCGCTCATCAGCATACCATCAGTATCCGCACCTTTGCTTTCCATAACATCCAGCAGGGTTTGGTCTTCGCCGGTTACAAATGGCGCATCCAGCGATACCTGGTAACCCGCATTTGCCAGCGAGTCGAATATCTTTTCGGGGGTAGTTTCCATTTCCTCGGCCAGTTCTTCGGGGGTTGGCGGGCGCTCAAATTGCTGTTCTAATTTTGAGGATGACCTTCGGATCTTGTTTAAGGCGCCCAACTGGTTTAGCGGCAGGCGCACGGCACGGCTTTGTGTAGCCACTGCCGAAATAATAGACTGCCTGATCCACCATACCGCGTACGATATAAATTTAAAACCCCTGGTTTCGTCGAACCGCCAGGCGGCTTTGATCAGTCCCAGGTTCCCTTCGTTGATCAGGTCGCCCAGCGTCAGTCCCTGGTTTTGGTATTGCTTGGCCACCGATACCACAAACCGCAGGTTTGCCTGGGTTAGCCGCTGTACGGCAGCGTGGTCGCCCTGGTGTATCTTTTGGGCCAGTATTACCTCTTCCTGTGCGGTTATCAGGTCTACTTTTCCTATCTCGTGTAAATACTTATCCAGCGATTGTGTTTCGCGGTTGGTAATGGATTGTGTTATCTTAAGTTGCCTCATGTACCGCGGCAAGGTACCTAAAGTTATGTGGTTGTAATGTAAAGTGATCGGATACCTGCGTTATTCACCGGAAAAATGCGCATTAAAAAAGCCCTGAGTATTTCGCTCAAGGCTTTTGATAGTTGTTTGATACTTAATTTTTAGCTGGGGCGGCAGGTGACTGTTGAGCCATAATATCCGCCTTTTGTTTCGCGAGGCTGTTTATTTCAAATTGCTTTTTGGCGATCTTTTCGTTCAGATCAGCAATTTTTTTGGAATTATCAGCTTCGTCGCTTTTAGCATTTTTTGCATCCTTCGCCCGGTTATTTGCTCGTTTTGCTTGTTTCATGGCAGTTTTGGCATCGGCCGCGCTGCCATCGGTGGCTGTAGCGGCTGTTTGCTTGCTGCCCTGGGCCGAGCTTGCTGCATCCATCGCCGTAGTGGCGCTTTTGGATTGGTAGCCGGCGGTTTTATTTTGTTCCTTAACCAGGTCGGCATTCAAATTCGCCAGCTCCAGCGTGGCTTTGCTGTAGGCTATGTTTAGCTTAATGGTGTCGCCGGCAGTTTTGTACTGCTGCGCGAACGCCGCCTGGGTAAAAAGAATTGCTGCGAAAGTGAACACACCTGTAGTCATCTTAATTGTGTTGAATTTGATCATGGATTATTGTTTTTTGTTTTGCTACGTTATCTGGATGGTTTAATGCAATAACCACGCCCGCTTTTTTTCAAGCGTAAAAACATAATTATTTGATTTACAATAAAATATAGTGTAGTTTAAAAAGGATTAGTTTAGGGATTTAACGATTAATGCCACCGCTCCCGGGTGCTTGCGTACCAGGCTTCATTTTGGCAGTTTGATAAAAAACACTGTTTTACGCTGTTCAAAGATTTTTATCTGTGCTGCACCCCGGTAAATGTGTGAATGATGTAACTAATACCAATAGTTGTGTAACACTTATGCAAAAAGTATGGGAAACTTTGTCATCCACTTGACTATGCCGTACTGCTATGAGGTATAAAAGCGGTTAAAGATTTCAGATCATGGATAAAAAGGAGAGTAGTGTTAAGCCGGCCGGTACTGAGCTGGATAAGGCAAGCGCGCATATTATTGTTGAAATTATCGAATACGTGCCGAACTCGGTCGTCATCAAAACCATTATCAAAAAATCAACGGGGAATATCAGCATCATGTCGTTCGACAGCGGCGAAGGTTTAACCGAAAAAACCAGCCCCTTCGACACTTTCGCCCAGATCATAGAGGGAAAGGCCGAAATTGTGATCAATGAAACATCAAACTACCTGGAAACAGGGATGGGTATCATTATACCGGCGCATGCCCCCAATTATATCAAACCCAACGGCAGGTTTAAAATGATAATGACCATTATTAAAAGCGGCTATGAGTAAGAACTAACAAAACATACGCATTTAATAAAAAGTGTGAATAATGTAACTTTTCATCAAAATGATGTAAGCTATATCGCGTCAAATATTATCACATTTAGGATGACAAAAAATCACAATTTGCAATGTCGTCCAAGTTATCTCACCAATCTGCTAATATGGAAGCGGCCAAGCCGCTTGCCACCGTATCGGTACGCGAAATAAGCAACAGGTTAACAAGTATAAAATTATCTGCGGGGATGATTGCTGCGAAAACAAGAAATGACGATATGGAGAAATACCTGCGTATCATATCGGCCAGCGCCGACAAGATTGACCGTATGATAAAGGGGTGCGGTATCCCGGGTACTAAAGAATTGTGATTGTTGGGTCGATTAATATTTGCCTGCAAAACCTTTGCTCGAAGGGATTGCCGACAGAAAAGTTAAAAACGCATTAATACCCTGATTATGATAGACAATATTGAACTACAGCCGGGACAAAACCTGCGCTATCACGGTAAAGGATTTCCGGGATATGTTAAAGGGCAGCCTTATATGGTATTCGAAAGCTATTTAAATACCTATAAAATTGCAGTGCGGTACAACAATGCAAAAGTTTTGGTCGACAAACGCCATGCTACGTTGGTTAAATAGCAGGTCAAATATTTTCTAACCCCTGCGCCCTGTAATCTTTAACTTTCTTAAAAAAAGAGGGAGTTAAGCCGGTTATTTTCTTAAACTGATTGGATAAATGCGCGACGCTTGAATAATGCAGCTTGTAAGATATTTCGGTAAGCGAGAGTTCATCGTAAACAAGCAATTCTTTTACTTTCTCGATTTTGTGAATAATGATATAATGTTCGATGGTAATTCCTTCCACTTCCGAAAACAGGTTGGCCAGGTACGTGTAATTATGGTTTAATTTCTCGCCCAGGTGATCCGAAAAGTTGATTTTTAAAGGCTCATCGGTATAGTGGATCAATTCAACTATCACTTTTTTTATTTTCTCGATCAGGATACTTTTTTTATCGTCAAGCAGCTCCAGGCCAAATTTTATCAAACCGGTCTTAAATTCTTCGGTTTGAACGGGCGTCATGTTTTCAAGGATGTTCGCTTCACCCAACTCCACGTTAATATAATGCAACCCCAATTTTTCCAGTTCCTGTTTCACCACCATTTTGCAGCGGATGCACACCATGTTTTTTATGTAAAGTTTCAAAGGGCGGGGAGTTTAAACGTCAAAAAGGGAATAACTAACGTAGGATTATAAGCAATCCGGTAAATGCCGGTTGAACTAACAACACCTGAAACGGCAAATGTTTGCGATGAGCAGGAATATTACCTCGCAAAGACAAATAAAAATAGCTGATAATGAAATAACTACCATTATCAAGCTAAACTTGTATTGAGAGTTAGGTAGTGAAAAACGAACGGCTTATTTACCTGGGCAGGCTGATCCTGAAGGTGGTAAACTTTCCCGGGGCCGACTCCACGCTGATTTTTCCATTAATAGCTTTAACCAATTCCTTTACCGTAGAAAGGCCGATACCCGATCCCTTTTTATCAAACCGGTCGCTGATTTTTAACGTGAAATTATTATTAAATATCTTTTCGTGGTATTCAGGCGCGATGCCCATACCGTTGTCCTCAACTTCGAAATAGTAAAATTGATCGTCCTCGCTGAAACGAACCTGGATCAGCCCTTGTTTTTTGTCATTATAACGAATAGCATTAGTAAGCAGGTTACTCAGTATTTGCTCAAGTGCGATGACGGATACAGTTACGGCCGTATTTTGAGCCGGCCGCGTGATTTTAAAGTTAGCGGGCACGCTGATGAGGCGGACAACGCTCCGCACCAGGTCTGCCACGCCCAGGGTTTGTTTTTTCGATAACAGCAGCTCCGGGGATTTTGAATACGCCAGCATATCGTCAAGCAGGGTCATCAGCCTTTTTGTCGAGGTGATATTAATATCGATAAGCCGCAGGTAACTTTGGTCGCCCAGGTCATTAAGTCTTAATTGTAAAGCCTGCGCGGTAAGTAAAATGCTGCTTAAAGGGTTTTTTATATCGTGCGCGGCCATCGCGGCAAATTTCCGGATAAACAAGTTTGAGTCTACAAGTTCCTGGTGCAATCTTTCTAGGACAACAGCCTTTCTTCGCAATTCCAGCTTATCAACAATCTGCCTGGCAATTATCCGCAAAGCCTCGGTTTGTGCGTCTGTTAGTTGCTTTTGTTTTTGGTCGATAACGCACAGCGAACCCAGCGCGAAGCCGTCATCATTTACCAGTGGAACACCTGCATAAAAGGTTATGCTGTTGTCTGCTTTTACCAGCGGGTTTTCCGAAAACCGGTTATCGCGGCTCAAATCTTCAACGATCATGATATCATCATCTGATGAGATGGTAAACGCAGAAAATGAAAGTTCGGCGGGCATTTCCGTTTCTGCTATGCCCCGGCGCGATTTGTACCATTCCCTTTTGTCGTCAATCAGGCTGATAAAAGCGATAGGCGTTTGGCAGATTGCCGACGCAAGCGTGGTCAGGTCGTCAAAATCCTTCTCTTCGCCGCTGTCTAATATATTGTATGAATCGAGGGCGGCCAGCCTGCCTTCTTCGTACACGGGGGGAAACAAGGCCATAGCTGCTAAATTAGTTTGAGGGAACAGTGTAAATATACCCTATTATAGGCCACCAAACATTTTTATTTTGGGCAGCATGACAGTTTACACGTATATCCCGATGGTAATCCCTAAAACATATTTCGAAAACGACGTAACAAATGCCTATATTTGAAGTTAAACAATAGAAAGTCTTCAATAAAAAGCAACTGCATTTTGGGCAGAAACCGTTAAATAACGACACGGTTTATCAATAACGCACACTTATAACAGTGGCGTTCCATCATCAGGCAGCCCGGGCACACAGGAAAAGACAACCTCTCCCGCTTCTTATCGACCCTCTCCGGCATTTTTATTTTTACAGGGAGATGCCATTAGTTTTTATTTCTGTTAATCTTTATTTATGATCATCCTTATTTTTTTTATAGCACACTGGTTTTTGTCGCTGTTTTTTCAAACCTTTTTCCAGCATCGCTATGCATCACACCGCATGTTTACCACCAGCAAAACCTGGGAGCGTATATTTTATATCATGGCCTACCTTTTTGAGGGAGCTTCGTTTTTAAACCCGCGGGCTTATGCCATGATGCACCGGCAGCACCACGCTTTTAGCGATACGGCCAGGGACCCGCATTCTCCGCATTTTTTTAAAGATGTTTACCAATTGATGAAGGCCACCATCATCACCTTCGGCGATTACCTTAACAAAACAAAGGACCCCGAGGCACAGTTCCCGGGGCATTACCCGCAATGGCCGCTGATCGATCGTATGGGCTCCTCGCTTCTGTCGCGACTGCTATTCGGTGCGGCTTATGCTGTTTTCTTTATCTTTTTTGCCGCCCACTGGTGGATGTTTCTTTTATTACCTATTCATTTTATGATGGGGCCTATCCATGGCGCTATCGTAAATTGGTGCGGGCACAAATACGGCTATTCCAACTTTGATAATAAGGATAAATCAAAAAACACTACGCCATTCGATTTTTTGATGCTGGGCGAACTGTTCCAGAACAATCACCACAAGCATCCCAACAACGCCAATTTTGGCGCCCGTTGGTTCGAGATCGACCCGGTTTATCCCGTTATGAAGTTTATGCACTGGATACGCATTATCAAATTGCGCGAAGTATATTAAATAAATCACAGTTAATTCACCCTAATTCAACATACCATGAGCAAAGACAAAGGACAAAAAAACGTAAAAAAAGCGCCAAAAGCGCCGGGCACCAAAACGCAATCCGACTACCAGGCTGGTAAAGGATCTTCTTCCAGTATGGATAACGCGGCTTTTGGGAAGAAGAAATAAGAGGCGGGACTGAACCAGACGCGGTCGCTCCTGGCAGATTTTGTTTCGCTAACATTAAATTTCTGATAAAAACCAAACCCAGGGCCTGTTGTTGCTATCTTTGGCCAAAACAACATCACCTATGATCAGCTATTCATTACAGGGACAATCGGCATTGGTAACAGGCGGCGACAGCGGCATTGGCGAAGCCGTAGCGATAGCACTGGGCGCGGCAGGCGCCAATGTGGTGGTTAATCATGTGGACGCGCACGAGGAAGCACAAAAAACAGTCGACCAAATTACCGCCGCAGGCGGCAACGCCTGTGCCATTCATGCCGATGTGAGCAATGAAACCGAAGTACAGGCGATGTTTGCAGAAACGTACAAGCAATATGGCACCGTTGACATACTGGTAAACAACGCGGGCCTGCAGCGCGACTCGAAATTTGTCGACATGACACTGCAGCAATGGAACACCGTGATAGGTATTAATCTGACGGGCCAGTTTTTATGCGCCCGCGAGGCGGCCCGCGAATTCATTCGCAGAGGAGTGGTAGAGGGCAGAAGCAAAGCCGCCGGCAAGATCATTTGTATGAGCAGTGTACATGAGGTGATTCCCTGGGGCGGGCATGTAAATTATGCCACCAGCAAAGGCGGCGTAATGATGATGATGAAAAGCATGGCGCAGGAACTGGCCCCGCACAAGATCAGGGTAGTCAGCATCGGCCCAGGCGCAATAAAAACACATATTAACCAGGCAGCCTGGCAAACGCCCGAAGCGCTGAACGACCTGTTAACGCTTATCCCATACAACCGCATTGGCCTGCCCGGGGATATCGGCCAACTCGCGGCATGGCTCGCCTCAGATCAGGCGGATTACATTACGGGCACAACCATTTTTATGGATGGCGGCATGACGCTGTACCCCGGGTTTGCGGATAACGGGTAGGACGCCGGACAACACCCGGACACGCACCCGGTACAGGCCGGGACACAAAATTTTGTGTCCCGAGGTGTTGTTTGCCAAACCTCGATGCAAACCCGGACGCATACCCGGTACAGGCCAGGACACAAAATTTTGTGTCCCTACGGTTGGGCATTTATAAACATTACCGTATACACCCATTCAACCTAATCAACCTGTTAATTTCCCGTTAACTTCCGGTAAAAACCCCGTTACAATTCAAATAAGCCATATTTTTGTCATTTTTTGGATTAACATATTGTAAAAAATACACTAAGGTATTTGTAAAAACCTAAAATTAATTGTCAAAAACACATATAATTATGAAATTATCATAAAAATGTACCAATATTTAATTAATCAATAATTTTACTATATTTTTGTTGCGGATTTAAAATTTAAACACAATGAAAAAAGTAATTTTAACAATCGCAACCGCTGCTCTGTTCAGCGTAACTGTATTTGCTGCCGATGGCGGTAAAAAAGGAATCGAATCTTCTGCAAATGTATCATATAGCGTAGTTCAGGAGTTCAATGCTGATTTTGCCGATGCGCAGGATATCAAATGGACCGTGAACAAAAGCTGCCAAAAGGCCGACTTTGTTGAAAATGGCGTACATCGTACCGCTTTTTACAACCCTGCCGGCGACTTTTTGGGTGTAACACAGGTAGTTAGCTATAATGCTATACCTGCAAAAAGTCAGAAATTAATTGCTGAGGAATACAAAGGTTACTCACCTGCAACTGTTATTGTTTACCAGGCCAACGAAGCCCTGAACAGCGACATCGACCCCACATCATATTTTGTTGACCTGAAAAACAACGCTCATGAAGTATTGGTAAGGGTTACCAGCACAGGGGGCCTTGACTTCTTTAAGCAAGTAAAGTAAGTTTTCCTTTTTTAATTATTTTGCAGCCGCGCCGGTTATCCGGGGCGGCTTTTTTATACAGATACTAATTCTCCCGAATTAAAGCGACTTACACGAATGGAATGGCGGCAATTCGATTGATTATAAACGCAGTTAGTTAGTGTAATTTGAAAAAATTCGTGTGAATTCGTGTCTATTTAATTCCCTCTGACCTCCAATTTCGCAGATTTTTTACCATATTCCTCAAACAACTATTCATTTCATCTCTTTACAATAAAAAGGATGATTGATGCCAAAAACCATAATCGTATCCAACAGGCTGCCTGTTAAAATAACGAAAACCGACGAAGAATACAGCTTATCGCCAAGTGAAGGAGGCCTGGCTACAGGCCTTGGTTCGGTGTATAAGCATGGGCAAAATAAATGGATAGGCTGGCCCGGTATTGAAATACCGGAGGAGAAGGACCGTGAAAACATAACTGTTCAATTGGATGAAATGAGCCTGGTGCCCGTTTTTTTAGACCAGGAAGAGATCAACCAATACTATGAGGGTTTTTCAAACGATGTGCTGTGGCCTGTCTTTCATTATTATGTATCCACGTATGCCGCGTATAAACAGTCGCAATGGGAGTGTTACCAGGAGGTTAATGAAAAATTTAAAGATATCGTGCTGGAGCACCTCGAGCCGGGCGATGTAATTTGGATACACGATTATCAGCTGCTCCTTTTACCGGGATTGATCAGGGAGGAGCTGCCCGATGTATCTATCGGCTTCTTTTTACATATTCCTTTTCCGTCGCACGAGCTGTTCAGGATGATTCCCTGGCGATATGAACTGCTGGAAGGTATTTTAGGCGCGGACCTGATCGGGTTCCACACTTTTGACGACGTGCGCCATTTTACCGGGACGGTTTCCCGGATATTACCGGTCAGCGTTTCGGCTAACGTGATCAATATCGGTGAGCGGTTGGTTGTTGCCGAGTCGTTCCCGATGGGTATCGATGTAAAAAAATATGCATCCTTACCTTTACGAAAGGAGGTGAAGGAAAACATTAAGTCTATAAAAGATACTTTTAAAGACAGTAAGATCATCCTGTCTATCGACCGGCTTGATTACAGCAAGGGCATCCTGCAGCGGCTGCAGGCGTTCGAAGCGCTGTTAAAAACCCATCCTGAATATTGCGAAAAGGTGACGCTGTACATGATTGTAGTCCCGTCGCGTGATACCGTACCGCAATATGCCCATTTAAGGGATGAGATAGATAAAAAGGTGGGTAACATCAACGCCATTTACCGGAAAATGGAGTGGACGCCGATCCACTATTATTACCGCTCATTTCCTGTTGAGATGTTATCGGCTCTATATAGCACGGCGGATGTGTGCCTGGTAACGCCTTTGCGCGACGGGATGAACCTGGTAAGTAAGGAATACGTGGCCAGCCGGCTGAATGATGACGGGGTGCTCATCCTGAGCGAAATGGCCGGCGCGTCTAAAGAACTCATTGATGCGCTTATCGTAAACCCCAACAATGCCGGAGAGGTTTGCGAGGCAATTATTTACGCGTTAAACATGCCGCCGGAAGAACAGCGGGAACGCATGCACGAAATGCGGCAGCTGATCGCCAAGTTCAACGTCAACCATTGGGTTAAGATATTTATGGACAGGCTGAAAGAGGTAAGGCAAATGCAGCGATCCCAGCAAACGCGTCACGTAAGCGGGGCAACGGAACAATCCATCATCAAACGTTACTATAAAACCAAAAAGCGCATTATATTTTTGGACTACGACGGCACGCTGGTTGGCTTTAAATCAAATATCCTGCAGGCCAAACCGGATGCTGAGCTGATGGACCTGATCGATAAGCTAACCGAGGACCCGGCTAATGAGCTGGTGCTGATCAGCGGGCGCAAACACGATAACCTGGATGAGTGGTTTGGTAACAAAAACATTTATCTTATTGCCGAGCATGGCGCATGGCTGAAACAGCAAAACACCTCGTGGCATAAAATATCGGGGCTTTCCGATAGTTGGAAACATGACATTTTACCGGTGCTGGAAACTTATGTCGACCGTACGCCCGGATCATTTATAGAGGAAAAAACATATTCATTGGTATGGCATTACCGCAACACCCAAAAAGGACTGGGAGAACTCCGCGCCAGCGAGCTGATGAACAACCTGAAATATATGGCCAGCGATAAAGGCCTGCAGTTGCTGCCCGGTGATATGGTGCTTGAAATAAAAAATGTGGAGGTAAACAAAGGCAAAGCGGCCCTGATGCTGGTTGAAAAAAAAGACTACGATTTTATCATCGCCTTAGGTGATGATTATACCGACGAAGACGTATTTAAATCATTGCCGGATAACGCGGTCACCATAAAGGTAGGCAGCAACCTTTCGGCCGCGAAATTTTATTTACGTAACCCGGCCGAAGTTAGGAGATTGTTATCCGCCTTTGCCGAAGCGGCGGTAGCGCATTAGAGAGGTGAAAGCGGAAAGCTAAAAGCCGAAAGCCTGCTTCATTATTCATTCTTCACTCCTTCAAAACCTTTCATTCTTTTTAGCTTTCTGCTTTAAGCTTTTAGCTTTCTCCTCATAAAAAAATCGGCCTGTCTAATTTCATGGCAATGCGGTAAGCCGCATTCATCAGGCCGACATGGCTGTAGGCCTGTGGGAAATTACCCCACTGGCTGCCGTCGGTTTCGTCAACGTCCTCGCTAAATAACAGCAGGTGATTGCTGAATTGCAGCAGTTCTTCAAATTCACGGGCGGCGTCGTCCGTGCGGCCAACACAGGCCAGCGCTTCCACGTACCAAAACGCGCAGATCAGGAAGGTGGTTTGAGGCTTGCCAAAATCGTCTTTATATAAATAGCGGTAAAACAACCCTTTTCCTGCTTTTAATTCCTTTTCCAACGCTATAAGGTGGTCTTTCGCACGGTCCGAGGCCGGGTCAAGGTAGTTCATCATGATCAACTGCAGCGTGCTGGCATCAAGATTTGAGCTGCCTGCCGAGTTGGTATACACCTTACGCTTTGGATCGTAACAACTTTCTATATGCTTCGCGGCGCGCTTTTTTAGTTTTATCGCCCTTTTGGTAAGCTCCTTATTATCTATCGTCCGGGCCATTTTTTCGGCAGCCGAGGCGCCTGCCCACTGGAACAGGTTGCTGTAGCAATGGATATTGGCCATATTACGAAACTCCCATATCCCGGCGTCTTTCTCGTCGATGGTACGTTCGATCTTGCCTAATAAAAATTCTATCCAGCGCACCGAGTCTTTCCGTTCCGAAAAAATGAAACGATGATCGGTATACAAAGGGAGCAGCGAGATCATCACCTGGCCGTAGATATCATTCTGAATATGCTCGTACGCCTGGTTGCCCACACGCACGGGCTTATTGCCCATGTAGCCCTCAAGCTCGTCCAAAATGGTTTCGGTCAATGTCTTCTTCGCAGTAATGCCATAAAGCGGTTGGTAACGCTCCTCTTCGCTGAAGGAAATATCCGTTACATAGCCAAAATATTTTTCCATTTCTTCAAAATGGCCGATGTGGTTCAGCGCCGTGATCACGTAATAAGTGTCGCGCAGCCAGCAATAGCGGTAATCCCAGTTGCGGCCGGTGCCCGGCGCCTCCGGAAGGCTGGTAGTACTGGCCGCGATAATGGCCCCGGTATCCTCAAACTGGTGGATCTTCAGCGCCAGGGCCGAGCGGATCACATAGGGCTGGTAAAAGGTGGCGATAGACGAGTGTTTTATCCAAACCCGCCAGTATTGCGTGGTTTCTCTTAAAAAGCGTTCGGCGGTGCTGATCAGCGGCGCTTCCAGCGGCTCGCCATAGGTAAGTACTAAAAATCTGCAGTCATTCAGCACAAAAGCCTGCTCGTCAAAAACATAGCTGATGGGGATATTTGTGGTGAGGCGCATATTTTCGTCGCCCCCCAAAAACTGTATATGGTTGCTGCCACGGTTTACGTGCAGCCTGGTTTGGCCGTAATCCGAAACCGGCTGACATTTTACAGCCACGCGGGGCGAGCCGGCCAGCGGCTCTATCTTCCGTATCAGCATCAGCGGTTTGTAATAGCGGTCATGCTCCCTGAAACGCGGCGCAAAGTCGGTAACGCGGTAACTGCTTCCTGTTTTCAGCGTGATCTCGGTGATCAGCAGGTTGGTATTTTCCAGGTAATATTGGTGCGAGGTAAATTCTTCTTCAGGTAAAATGGAAAACGCGCCGCCCCGTTCTTTGTCCAGCATTCCGCCAAAAACAAAGGTGCTGTCAAAACGTGGCCAGCACAACCAGTCTACGTTTGTATTTTGGTTGATATGGGCCAGGTAAGCGCAATTACCGATGATGCCGGTGTTATAGGTATGTCGTTTCATGTAACTATCGTGAATCAGCTGTAAAATTGTTCAACAAGTTTCCGGGGAGAATGTTCGGAAGATTTCGGATTTCGAATTTTTGACCCGACGGCCCGATGGCTCACCCCTGAATAAGTTGCCGCCAAAGCCAAAGCCGAAGGCGCCTGGTTATACGACCCGGAAACCAAAACCTGGTATACACCCGAGGAGTTTGCGGCCCGGTTTGCGCGCTTTTTTGAAGACCACCCCTTATTTTACAGCGTAAAAATTAAAAAACCCATGGAAGGCTTGCAGGCCGGGTATAAGCAACTGGAAATTTTGCAGGCGCGACTGCTGGATTTTAGTAAAAAGATCATCGGGTATTTGAATAGATAGGCCGGCGAGCTGCGGCGCGCGGGTAAGGAAAAGCGGCCGCTATAACATTTCCCGCTTTTTCTTTTCGGCCCAAAATCCGGCGGATAGTAATGGCAGCTAAAAGGAATAGTTAGCTAGTTAGCCAAAAAAACAGCGGCGGGGGTGCTGTAAGCACAACTACGTTTGCGCTATTTATTTTTTTGGGCATTCCCGCTTATACTGCACAAAGCCTCAGCCACTTATTCACAACCTTGCAACCCAGAGGCTTTCAGCCGCCATAGCCTTAGCGACGGCGGCCGGTCCAAAGGACTCCTATGGAGTATCCGCTGCAATCGTTAATGCGATCCGCCGTAAAAATCTTAGCCTTTGTTCTTAACCGATAAAAAGCCTGGTGCCTGGCCGGCGTTGCGCTATTGTCTTTAATTTGGTTGCCGTGGTTAACATCCACTGGCATAGTGGTTACTTGTCAGCGGCGCACGAGTACTCAGCCCGCGGGCCTTTGCGCTGCATACTCGCGCGAGGTTGGGGGGTAACTGCTTTGATATACTACCGATCATACCGTGATTCATCAAAAAAAGCGAATAGTAGAAAATCATGTTTTTCATTCTCGTTATATTCAGGGGCCAATTTAACCTTTGCTTCCACAAAGAAATCAGGAATCGGAGCATTGCTATTTGTAGCGATATCATCAAGCAACTCGAGTTCTAATTCTGTGGGAGCATTAACGTAAACTGCAGTCAAAACGATCCGTTCTGATTGAAAATCAACATCGAGATAAATCTTCCTTAAGTTCTCAGTTATTTTGTAACAAAGATACCTCAATACAATAGAGTACAATTCAAATTTCTTTTGCTCTAGTTCCATGATCAAAGTTATCTAAATTTAGTTATACTTGGATGAACAGGTACAACTGTAGACGATTTGCCCGATTCAGGCGCGAGAATGCAGCGCAAAGGCCAAATGAGGTGGCGTTCTCGTGCCCCGCTTACAGGTCCATGGGACTCCTAAGGAGTAACAAACTATGCTCGTTATGGCATCAAAGGCTCAACCAATATAACATCGACTAATCACGGTTAGCCGCAATAATTCCTTGCGCTGCTGTATAAATAATCCTCCGGCTTTTCAACTATTCCGGCAACTACCGGGTTGTAATGAATGTAATCTAATTTTTGATGCAGTATTTTTAAATCAAATAACT
>Ga0134127_10000200_pt1 | contig 71219 bp, 97 predicted proteins | sample KB31753_FD_96459 | JGI IMG/M metagenome (GOLD analysis project Ga0134127, IMG submission 96459) | Terrestrial soil microbial communities with excess Nitrogen fertilizer from Kellogg Biological Station, Michigan, USA - KB3-175-3 | ecosystem: Environmental > Terrestrial > Soil > Unclassified ... | reverse complement strand
TCTCCTGCGGGCTACATTCAGCGAGCTTGTGACCGAGATACTCTTCGAGCATTTCAGGGGTCACGTTCAGCTTTGCAAAACCGAGAATCAGTTTCTTACGTGCAGACTCGGGGTCTGCCGTTGCGTCCTTGCTCAACGTCTCGCGTATCTGGGCCATCGCGTCCTCGATAAGATCACGGGGCATCAGCTTCAAGATACAGTTGCGCTCAAGAATTGCGCCGCGACGATTCGTTAACTCCCGTAGATCGCGCTCGTCAGGCTTCACCCATGCCGTCACCCACTGGCCACCTTGATCAACCTTGCGCTGAATTAGTTTTTTGAATTCATCTTCGGCGGTCACCTTCACGTTCGTTTCCACGTCCCAGGCCCAGCCTCGAATCTGGCGCGTGTCCTCGTCGTCGCGGATGACCTCAATCCCGTACCTGATGTTCTCCCAGACACGCGCGCTTTCGCGCGCCGTGTTCACGCTCGGTCCCTCCACGTAGTTAGGAACCCATCGTCCGGTAGCTTCGTCTTTTACCTTGCCACGCGGGAAACGATACCGACCTTCGGCAGCAAACCCGGTGCGTTGACACGAACGCATAAGTTTCGCAAACGCGGTGTCTTCGTTGCGCGGAAAGCGCTTTGCGATAGCGATGGCGCTCTGAACCTCGAACTGCTTCTCGGCCATCGTCGCGGTCGGCGCAAGTTCCCCGGTCATTTCCGTGCGTTGCGACACGACCGCATCGTCCGTGACTGATCGCTTTGCTAGATTCTGACTCATTATGATTTCTCCTTAACTGCGTCAGCCAGGGAGATCGTCACTGGGCGACGGAAAAACGGGCAAGTGCCCGCGTAGCCACAGAAGCGCGTCGAACACCACCAGTCCGTCTGATTGGCCGGTGTGAACGCGCCCTTCTCGATTATTTGCATTGCCCGTTCGACGCGGGCGAGCATGACCGTGAAGTCCGCAGGACCGCGCTTCGATTCCAGCACAACCATCTTGGCGCCGCTCTTCAGATCAACCGCCGTGTCCAGATAAACACTTCCCGGCGTTGTCCCGTCGATAACTTTCGCGGCAAGAGCATACAACGTGAGTTGGTCTGAGTCCTGTGCCGCTTGCGCGTTTGGCGACTTAGCCGCCGTCTTTGTATCGCGAACCGAGGCCCGCCCTTCCTGAACGTCGATGTACCCAGTCAGGTCCATTGGATAATTAGGCATCTCGACGAGCCACTTGCGCTGAACCTCGGTGGGCTCAAGTTCCGGCGCGAGCTGTTGAGCGTGGCACCTTGAGAGCCGCACGGCTTTATCGACAGCCTTGCCCTTCGTTTTTTCAAGCCCATCCGAGACTTCATCGTCGATCAGCCGAACCTCTGTTGCGCTGAACTCGCCCGTCACAGTGTCGCGCGCGAGTGTTGAAACCTCTTCGATCGACAGAAGCGCCTTTGTTGCAATCTTCTGACGAAGGTTTGCGTTCACTGCGGCATCAACGCCACGACCAACAAGCATTGAGACGCCAGGCGCTTCGCGATCGCCTTCAAGGTATCGTCGCCGGTACTGCTCGCCGCAACGCGAAAGCATTGTTAACTGCGTGGTCGAAAGGTGCGGTTTTTCCGGTGTTGGTGTTGGTTGTGCTGCACTCATAATGGCCATAGTCTTGCTCCTTGAATTCTCAACCTGTCCGCAGCCGTGATTGGTTCGTTGGCAAGAGTTCGAACAACGAACAGCCTATCGGCGGCATTTTCGCTATCAACCAACGCAAGCGCCGTCTGCGCTCTTCGTAGCCGCCAAGATTCGGAGCGAGGTATCTGCTCGCGCAGATGCGCCAGCGTTTCCGTGAGTGATTCTACTTGTGCGCTCATAAGATTTTCGTCCTCAAAATACTTCTGCCATCGCGAGGATCAATCGCGAAGCCGTCTCGCGACATCCGTTCGAACAAGAGGCGCGTGAGCCGTACGTCTTCGAGGCAATAATCAATCACGGTTCCGATATTGCCGCGTTGCCAATCGACGGGCGCGAATGCCCCGTTGCCCGTTTTATGTTTTCCAAAATTGACTTCGGCGGCACGGTCCAGGCTAAATCCGCCGTGCTTGGCACCTGCAAAGGTTCGCCCAAGTCCGGCTGCGACCCAAAGCTCAGCCAGGGTGTCGTAGCAGAGCGCCGTGGGCGGCTGAGCGGCAAACACACCACAAGCGTCTAACACCCGATTGTCGAATCCTATTATGTTGTGCCCAACGAGCGGTTCACGATTCAAACTCAGTTCGGCAAATTCAGGGAATTGTTCTTTCGTGAAGACGCGATAACGGTCAGTCGCGTAGTCGTAGGCTCCGATAACACTGATGCCCATGTTGGCGTGGTCGCCCCATCCGTCACAGTAGGCGACGCCCTCAACACGCGCATCCTTTATTGGAATCGCCTTGATAATTTCAAGGTCATACACCAGAGCGTTTAAGGCCATTTCGTTTCATCCTCCACAAAATCTCGCGACTCACGCCACATCTCCGCTAGCTCGTCCTGCGTGAAGAAGCACATCTCGCGCGGCTCGGGGAATTCGGGCTCGGGCTCGAAGTCTTCGTCGGTTGCCATCGCTACACCGGCTCAAGGTTGTCCGCAAAGTACTCCGCCGCAACGAGCCACTGGTCGGCATGGTTCTTTGGGTTTCGAGCGATCATATCGCCGACTTTTGGCGAACCGGCCTTGATGTCCTCGGGCGAGATCGAAACGCCCTCAAGAACCTCACCGGACTCATAGGCCCTCAGTTCTGCGATCTGACTGCGGCGATACTGTTTGAATTCAGTCATACCGTACCCGCCTCCTGCGCGACACCCGCGCCCTCAAGTTCAACTCTCTTAACCTTCAGCCCCGCTTCGTCGGTCGGTCGCTCCACAAGCACACGCCAGCCGCCAGCCGCGAATTCTTCCCCGACCTGTTTCAGCGCGCTCGGCTGCAACGAACCAACGAACCCTTCCGGCAACACGATGATGCTGTAGGGAAACTTGTGCCGAGTAAGCAACGGAAGCAGCAGCTTGGCACGCTGGCCCGCCGACAGGTCTACTACCGGCTCGAGAGTCTTGTCCGCGTGAACCTTCATCAGCTTGCCGTCCTCAACGGTCAGCCCCTTGATTCCCGCGTCGTTGAAAAGCTGCGCCAGTTGCCGAGTGACGCCCTGAGCGACCTTCTCGACTCGTTTGAACTTCTTGAGTGCCAAGTCACGCTCAGCCTGGGCCGTCTCGACGACGATACAGGCCGCTTCGTAGGCTTCGGTCGCTTTCGCCTCTTCGAGTTCGCGGTAGGCTGTCTCTGCCGCAGTACGAGCCGTTTCTACCGCGTCGGCATCTGCGCCGGTGATTTCGGAGTCGAGGATGGCTTTGCGGCGATCCCAAGACTCTGCCATTTTCCGGGTAGTCTCGAAGATCGCTTGCATCTTCCGTCTTGCAATATCGGCACGAGCAAGATTCTCCTTCATTTGAAGAACCCGAGCCTCGGCGTCGGCCACCATCGTAATGCACGCCTCGTATTCATTCTGTGCCGACTGAGCGCCAATCAGCGCGCTGTCAGGATCGGGCCTCTCCCCAAGCGTTTCTTCGATTTCATCACGTTCCGCCGCCCTCTTCTGCCGCTGATCCCATTCCCCGCTCTTTCGGTCGTGATCTCTCACCGCCGCGTCGTATTTCAGTTTCGCCTCACCGGAGCTTATCTCGCTCAACACTTCCGGCTTCTCAGCCTGCGCCCCATCCATCTTCCCTTGTGCCGTGTCAGCGGCTACACCGTGAACCTCGCGCTTCAGATAGTGCGCCCAATGCGCGATCCTTTCCGCTGCATCGGTCACGCTCTTGAGTCGAATCGACGGCTCCCGATCGAGCGCGTAATCCAAAACTTCCTGATCGTCGCTGGCAAGCGTCAGCAGCGCATCATCAGTCAGCTTGACCTCGACAAGTTCCATGAGGGCCGCTATTCGCCGCGGCTCGGCTCGCTTTGGATCCTCGACGTTGGGGACGATGACTTCTGTTATCAAGGACTGAAAGTAAAGCGCGCGCTCATTGTCCTTGACGCCCGCCATCTCTTTGTCGAGAGTCGCGATGCGCTGGTCGTTGATCTCGACGTAGCCTTCCGCGGCGCCGTGGCGAAGCCGGGGCCTCATGTTCTTATCGCCGAGCGCCCAAAGCAGCGCGACCAGCACTTGAGATTTGCCACCGCCGTTACAGGCTTCGAGCATGTTGAATCCCGGATCAAGCGGCGCGTCGATAAGGTCCGCCGGTCCAAATCCGACTACCGTAACCCGCAAAGCGTCCTGAGCCCGTTGTAGTTTCTGTTTTGGTTTCATTGCTTCCTGTCCCCTCTCAGGCGACATGCTTCCATGTTTGCCGATTGATAATGCGTTTAATGGTGCCAATGCTTACCCCGAATGCTCGTGCGACTGCTTTCGTTCCGCGTTCACCGCGCCCGCGTCCCGAAAGATGTATTCCGCGGATTCGTCGCACTGTCTTCGCCGTCAGTTTAGACAAATGTTGGTTTTCGCCTACATGAAGAGGCGGAAGGACAAAACGCCCCTTAGCCATGCAGTCGCGGACGTTGTCTTTTTGCGTACCCAAGAACAAATGTTCCGGTCGACAACATGGCGGGTTGTCGCAGCGGTGCAATACGTTCAAGCCATCAGGAATCGGCCCGTTCGCCGAAACCCATGCTATCTGATGAGCTTTCCAAAGGTGATTATCTACTTGACACGAGGTAGAATCCATGGTACCCTGTACTTGCAATGGTTAGTCCGCTTTCAACTCTTCCGGTTCTTGGTCGCCGCAACGGACTAAATCCTTCAATTTCTCGACTACTTTTGGCGGGAAGAGTTCGGCTATCGCCTCTTCTGTCGTCATCTCGATTGGCTCTTTCTTCTTTTCTTTCTCTTTCGGCATAAGGAGTCCTTTATGAAAAGCGCAACACCCAAAAAGCAACTGGCTGACATGGATTTGATGAAGCTCTTTGAGCGGTTCGGCTCGGAAGAAAAATGTCGCGCTTATCTTGAGGGTCTGCGCTGGCCTGATGGTATCCGCTGCATCCGTTGCCAGTCTGAGAAAATCTCTCGAATCTATAAGCGCAATCAGTTCGTGTGTGATTCATGCAACTACCAGTTCTCCGTAACAGCCGGAACGATCTTTCACGATTCCCACTTGCCGCTCCCCAAGTGGTTCGCGGCCATCTATCTGATCTGTGAATCCAAAAAGGGAATGTCCGCACTTCAATTGAAGCGCACACTTGGCGTTGCTTACAAGACCGCGTGGTACCTCTGCCATCGCATTCGTGAAGCCGTCAAGGACGCCGACACATCGCTTCTGAGTGGCTTTGTCGAAATAGACGAAACCTATGTTGGCGGCAAAGCCAAGAACATGCACAAGGACGTTAGGGCGAGAAAGATTCAAGGACGCGGAGCGAGCGGCAAGGCTATGGTACTCGGAGCAATTGAACGCGGCGGACAGGTTCGGCTTGATGCCGGTTTGGTTGCTGATCGTCAAACTCTGCGAGCTTTCATCCAAGCGAAGCTTGCCGATGAAACGACCGCGATTATGACCGATGATCTTCCGGCTTATGATGGCTGTGGCGATGCGAACACCCGTCATGAGTCTGTCAATCACAGCAAACTGGAATGGGTACGTGGCGACGTTCACACCAACACGATGGAAGGCGTCTGGTCGCTGTTCAAGCGATCTATCATCGGCTCTTATCATCAAATCAGTGTGAAGCATCTTGATCGTTACCTTGATGAACTGGAATTCCGTTTCAACAATCGGAATAACCCCTACCTGTTTCGCGATGCGCTGCTCCGATTGATCGCATCGCCCAATCTTGAATATAAAATCCTCACCAAGCGCGCGTGCTAACACCTTAAGGTCTCAAATTCGGTAAATCTATCTGCGCTACATAATCAGCACCATCATCGAATCTGGCCGTGTTCGTTGCAGGGTTTAGGCTGCTTAGATACTTGAAGCAGTGTGCCTCGTGATAGCCATTAGCATCTCTAAAGCGCACTGCTGCTATTAGGAAAATGATCTTGCTCCCATTTTTGAAAATGTCATCCCTGTCTGTCCTCGTCAAAACCGGCCCTTCAATAAGATGTGAATTTGACTTAGCTGGGAAAATTGGAGCGATTTCTCTTGACAGATTATTTCTAAATCGCTTCTCATATTCCGGTTTCCATTCACTGATTGTCGCCGCCTGAATAGCGGGTCCATTTGAGGAGATCGCATCAATTGGCAGAACATAAACCCGCCCGCTCGGATATGGATTAAGTGCCGGAGAGTCTCCAACGTTTGTCCAAGTAAGATAGAACCGAATTGGTTGGCCTTCCGGTATCGGGTCGCTAATTCCATAATAGAATTGTGGGATGGCCTGTAGATAGGCAACGCTGTTCCTGTTCTTGTCGTGCTCATCCGCCCTTCCCGATAATTCCATAACCATTCTCGTTCGTGCCGCCCTTCCACTCCCAGCAATCACCCTGCGGTCCCTGGCCCGGGGCCTTGTCAACCCTGGCCCAGAGCCGTACCGCAACCGGCGTCCGGGCGATCCCCTTCTTGCGCTTTGGTACATCGAACCCAGCCCGTCGCGCACGACTGCGCCCGGCCGCCGTTGCGAGGTTGAACTGTTCGATCCTTGTATACTTAGCGCTCATTGCCGGTTCTTTGCTCCATGTTTCCGGTTCTGTTTCGTTCTCAAAACGGTTCCGGCTCTGGATCGAGCCCTTGCTTATCCGAATAGGTAACGGCAATCGCCAGCGCCGACCACAAATCCTTGCTGATTCCATAAGTCAGGCCCGGCGCCGACTTAACCCCCGGCGGGCCAAACCGATCAATCAACGCCTGCCGAATGTTCGAATCCTTTGCGCGCGCGGTGTGGCATAGGTGCATCTTGATTTCAATTCGGCCAAGCCTCGACACTGGCAGCTTGTAAAGTTCGCTCCACGCCTCGAAGAACCGGCCGATCCAGAAAACGGTATCGAACACGTCGCGGCCAACCGGCATCCCGTAGGATTGAACATCCTCGATCACGCAGCGCACCGCAGCGAATCCTTCGTCTTTAATCTTGTCGAGCACGACAGCGTTCAGGTCGATGCCCTTATCGAAGATTCGCCCGCCGCCGTAGATCAACCAGGCACTCTGCTTGTTGCCGGGGTCAATCGCCAGCACTCTGATCGGTTCCGCCATTTCGTCTCCTAAGTTCCCTCTGTATCGCCGCTCGAAAATCCAACGCCACCAAGCCTTCCACGACCCCCTTCATCCCACCTCCAACCGAACCCTTGAGGCTTTCCAGCACCTTCTCAATGCGCGGGAGCGGCATCGAGGGGAGTTGGTGGGTGAAAAGGTCTAAAGGTGGCAAAGCGATCTACCCTGCCATTTCTTCAGTAGTAAGAATGCTCCCAATTGTAGCCACGTCGTTGAAATCGCCGGGTAGCAGATAGCCAACATGATCCGTGCATCCTTGCGTTGAGTCCGCGACGGAAGCGCCTTGCTCGGTAATCACCCAAGCAGGAACCTTATCGCAGTCTGGATGACAACAGCGCAACTCTGATAGCTTCATAAACCGACCTCCTGTTCTAAAAAATGAGAGGAAACGGCGTCCTCTTCCGCCCCCTCTCTAGCCGCCAAGGAGAAACCGTCCCCAATGAGAAGTACCGCTCGCGCTTCCTGTTCGATATTCGCAAGCACTTCCGCCAGTAGCTGCGCAGCGTTTACTCGATTCGTTGCCCTGGCCTCTGTGATGCAAGCCCGCAAATCTTCTTGCAGATTCGCGAGGCCCGTCTGTACGCGACGAAGCCGTATCTCGTAGACCGACTCCTCGCAGGGGTTCGCGTGACGTACCGCATCGGCTCGATCACGTGAGCAGGGGCCGCAGATTGGTTGTGGTGCGACGTTTGGACCGGCTGTCATACCTTGTTACCCCACTCTGTTTTGATCCGCTCAAGCAGCGCATCAGCCTCGGCAATAATTGCCTCACGAGGGCCGGGAAACCCAATCTTGCGCGCGAGGATTACCGCATCGTTAAGAGCCGCCATTCCCAACATCTCCCGGCGATACTCCGCGATCGCGATCACTTGAACCAGGACGGCTGCAAGATCCGGCTCCTTGGCTTCGAGCGCGATTTCTGCGACCTCAAGAATCGACTTCAATATGTTTCTTCGAACCTCTTCGGTTGCCATCACTTTGACCTCTCAATCAATTCCCGTTGCAGTTTTCCAATCCGAAGCTTTTCAAGAGGTTCATGAGTGGAACAAAACCGATCCGGCCTCGCCGCTCTTGGACACGGCAACCCCGTCCACGTCTGCGTTGATTGACAGCGATCCGTCCCCGTCGCCCAAAAGATGTAACCGGCGAATCCCATGATCATCAGGGCGATGATTAGCAGCGCCTTGTCGTGCGTCTCGACTGCGGGTTTCTTGAGCAAGAGCTTTCGCCGCTTCTCGATAAGCATCGTTCTCTGCGCTTGCAGCTTGGCGCGGCGAGACCCGATTGTGACCTTGATCGCGGCTTCGATGTTGTCGATTTGCTCGTTGAGCTTTTGAAGTTTGGTTTTCATTTGATTCCTTACTGAATCAGCGCAAGATATTCCTTTACGTGAGCACGCACGGCCCGCAACGTAGATAAAGAGGCCGACATTACCGTGCTGCGGTAACGCATCAACTCAACGCGATAGTTTCCGGCGTCATCCTTCCACACGTTGATCGCGCCGTTGTCGCCCGCTGCGGTCGCAGCACGACCGGCCCGCAATGAGTTCACGGCAGCAGTGGCGCTATAGAAGAGGTCGGCCTCTTTGTCGCCGGACGTGCCCGGTAAATCGACTAAAAGTGGCATTTCTATTTGCCCTCCAGCGCCGCCTCGATGATCTTCGTGAGACACAGCGCAAGCACTATGGTCAGGATTACCGAGAGAATCGTTTTGAGTCGTTGGTTCATTTTTGGTTTTTGCCGAATCGATACAGAACGTGGCTCAGGGTGCCACAACCCATCGCATCGCAATTGTGTGCGGTGTCATACCAAGAATCGTCATGCTCGTCGGGTTCGTGCTCCGGCTCGCCAATTACGATAATTTCTCTCTCGGTCTCGTAAGCCTCAACTAGCTTTCCGCCGCGAGGAATCAAGTCCTTTTGAACCCTGATGACTGCGTAGTCTTCATCGGCAGTGCCCTTCATCTCGTATTCCCCCCGTTCCCCGTGGCTCCCACGGCCCGCCCGTTACCCGTGGGCGACGCGGCATAAACCTTATAGTCTCTCCGTCAGTTCCGATAGCTCTACCCCAAGCCCCTTTGCGATTGCCCGCAGTTTCTCAATGCCAAGTTTGTCTTTCTTACCGGTCAACAATTGCGAAAGGTAGGCGTTTGAGATACCGCCATCGCTTGCCGTCTCTACGGCCCGTAAGGTGAGCCCGCGCCGCTTCATCTCCGCTCGGATAAAGCTAACAAGTTTGCGATTCGGTTGCTTGCTGTGGTTAGCCATCGCCGGGGATTAGAACACGAATTACAACGGGAGTCAACCTATTTTTGCTTGCTATATCGGGCACACGGGCTAAGTCGTTGACTGGCCGACGAATTTTCTTCGCTGGGGAAAATCAAAGCCGCCAACATTCGCAGGTGTCGAGTCTGGGCGTTGGCGGCTCTAATTTTCTACAATCTCGCGGATCGTGGTATGTCGATTTTAGTTGATCTCTAACTTCACTTCGCGAGAGCCCGAAGATCGTGAGCGAGCGATTGGGACATTCAGGAGTCGGCCTCACCCTTGACACTTATTCCCACGTCACACCCACCATGCAATCCGAAGCAACGAGGAAGATTGCGGAGATTTTGTATCCTCAGAAACGCCGCCGCTAGAGAACTCCCGCTTGTGAATCGGCGAACTTTTCTTGTGCGCCTATTGACACGTGTGTATGCGTTGTGTATACTCGCTGCATGATGAGCGCAAAGACAGTAAAAGCAATCGCAGAACACCCAATTTTATGGGAACTATATATACTTGACTCCATGTAGCTCCCTGAAAAATAGTTTGAGGAATCCGCATTATGTACTTGACTCCATCCCCGAATGCGCGTATATTCTTATCACGGTCGATACAGACCGAGCGAATCAGCGGCGAACCGCTGGGGCAACTTCCGAACCAAGGAGATACGAAATGAGCATACGGGTATTCAATCGCTGCACTGACTGCGGACAAGAGAAATCGAACTTCGTCGGCGACATCTGCGTCGATTGTTTCGCGAAGCAAGAACCGATCACTAACTTGGTAACAGACGCGGAGAGCGCGGTTGTAGAGCGCCTCGCGCTTTCCGTAGAACCGAGCCAGCCAAACGACTCCCAGATCGAAGCCCTTATTGAATTTGCAGACGCAAATGGCCGGACATGGAAATCCGCTCTTCGCGACTGTTGGCAAACAGGGCGCTATCCTCGATATTCCGGCACCCAAAAAGCCAACCTTCTCCAGCAAGTCAGAAACTCCTTCGGACCTTCGTGGCTGAGCACCTTTTCGCTCAAGGCCGCGAAGGAGCATTACGAGCGCACGTATCCCGAGATCGTTGACGGCTTGAACGGGCCAGCTAACGCAGTCAGTTCCGTTGACCCTGAATGGTACACGTCGGTTTACGGCTGCTTGGAAGCCTATCGAGGTAAAGCTATAACGGCGGAACAGGCCGTGACTCGCATATCCGAAATACTGGAACCAAGCCGCGAAGCGATCAAGCGCCTTGGTAGGCTCGCTAACCAGATGCACAATACGCAGACGCCGCAACCTTCGGGGCAGGCAAAAGCGTGGGCTGCGGAACTGCAAGACACCGTAGAGCCTATCCGTCAGATCGTTGGCTTTCCCAGATAGGATTATGGCCCGCTGCGGTTCCTCGCGGTGATTCGTATCTCCGCAAGGGGCAATCGTGGCGGGCCGCCCGCTTCGAGAGGATTTATGAGTAGATCGACTATCAGCACCTTTCAACTCTTCGAGATGTTTCCGAATCAGGAAGCCGCTCGAATCTATCTTGAGTCGCGGCTCTGGCCTAACGGCGTGACGTGTCCGACGTGCAAGAGCCGGGAGAACATCGCAGCGCTCAAGGGCAAGGGCAAGACCGGTTTCTACCGCTGTTATCCCTGTCAGCTTGATTTCACCGTCCGCACTGGCACCGTTATGGAGCGCTCGAAAATCCCACTCCACAAATGGCTCTATGCAATGTATTTGCTTGTGACCGCTCGCAAGGGGTTTGCGTCGATGCAGCTTGCAAAAGAAATCGGAGTCACACAAAAGACGGCGTGGTTTCTCCTGCACAGATTGCGCGAGGCGTGTGGCGGCAATCTTGAAATGCTTCGCGGCACGGTTGAGATAGACGAAACTTTCGTAGGCGGAAAGGAAATCAACAAGCACGACAATAAGAAGCTGAAACAAGGCCGGGGCTCCGTTGGGAAAATCTCCGTTCTTGGGATGCGCGAGCGGGGCGGCAACACAAAAGCGTTCACGATTGAGGGCAACGATCTTGGCACCGTTCAACAAGCGATCTTCGATAACATCGAAGTTGGCTCCACGATCTACACCGATGAGCACGGAAGCTATAGCGGCCTTGACGGGCTCCTGTTCAAGCATCGCACCGTCAACCATAGCGCGGGTGTCTTCGGGCGCGGCCCGGTCAACACGAACAGCATAGAGAGCGTGTGGGCTGTGATGAAGCGCGGCATACACGGTGTCTATCACTCGACAAGCAAAAAGCACCTGCACCGCTACGTCGATGAGTTCACGTTTCGCCTGAACGAAGGGAACGTGAAGATTCACAGCTTGAAGCGGCTCGATAGCTTTATCGCTGGCACGGCGGGCAAGCGCCTGACGTTCAAGGAGCTGACCAAATGAGCGGCCAGACTCCTGAGATTCTAGACCGGGTTGTTGACGTGGTTCTGGCCTATCGCCCGGTCGAGAAAGAGAAAGAACCGCGCAAGCGGAAGTCACGCGCCAGGCCGAAAAAGAAGACACGGAAGGCGAAGCGCTAACCTGGTGATTCTTATGAGTACATGGAGTCATCTATATAGTTCCCAATTTTATTCAGCGGTCCCATGATCAACACGATTCTTGAAGGGCGCAAGACTCAGACACGCCGGGTAGCAAAGCTCTTACTTCCTGGCGACAAGAACTACATCCACGCCGCGACTCACAAAGGGTGGGTATCGAAGCGAGCCACGCAGTCTCGGTTCGGCATGCCCGGCGACCGTCTATGGGTGCGTGAAGGCTGGCAGTGGTTCGGGCGCACTAGAAACGGTGCCGGACCAGAAGGCGGGTTCCAGTACCGAGCCGACCTCGCACAGCGAACGTTTCAAGAGTTTCAGGACCCAGACGCACGCTGGCGTGACTTCTTGCAGGCCAATGAAGAAGATAAACTCAATCGCTGGCGTCCTTCAATCCATATGCCCCGATGGGCCTCGCGTATCACGCTTGAGACAACCGACATTCGCGTTGAGCGGCTTCGGGATATCAGCGAAGAAGACGCAAAAGCGGAAGGGATGGAGTCCCTCGGTCTGCGCGGCGGATGGGACGGGCAGATGCGCGAATTTTACAGTAGCAAGGAAAGCCTCTCTTTCGATCCGGTCCGCAAGTTTCGGCTCGGATGGGACGGGTTGAATGCGAAGCGCGGCTACGGATGGGAAAAGAACCCGTGGGTCTGGGTAATAACCTTCAAGAGGATCGAATGCAAAAACAACAGCTAGTCCGCTCACAGGTGCTTCTTGAAAAGGCCGACAAGCAGCGATTCGAGCGTGCCGCCGCGAAAATCGAAAAGGGATCGCTCAGCCAATTAGTCCGGCGTGCGATGAGGGAGTTTGTAAGGAACAACCCGAAGATGTTTCGGTGAAGATTCCCCGCGCAATTCAAGCCAACCGAATTGACCGGGATGATTGGAGGATTTGAGATGGAACATAGATGCCATGCCGTTGAGTGCGATGTCCTAGTGCCTCCTAAGATGCATATGTGTTTAGCGCATTGGCGAATGGTGCCGAAGGCGGTTCAAGATTTGATTTGGAAGCATTACCGGGCCGGACAGGAGATCGATAAACAGCCGACCGTCGAATATATCGCTACGGCCTTTGTGTCGGTTTCCTGTGTGGCATTGAAAGAAGGTAAGCCATTGCCCACACTAGGCGGTTAATGATTTTGGAGGATTTGAGATGAGCAAGCTATTACCTGGGCTTCCGGTTCTATTCATTTTGGTCGGCCTTGCTTGTCGGCTTCATCTTGCGTGCGATAATTCACGAAAAGAACATCCCAACAATGACGCCAGATCAGGTGGTCGTTATGGTGATTTTGATTGCGTGCATCGCGAGCCTAGTCATGGGGGTCATTATGGGACTACTGATGTCGCGAGACTGGTTTGGAGGATGAAATGAGCGAGCAAGTATTGAACTGTCCGTTCTGTGGCAGCAAACCGGACGTAGATACAAAGTACGTTGGCCGTGTGGAATCGGAACCGTATACAGCGGTGATGTGTCTAACGTCGGGTTGTCCGTCCAGCTATTATCACGTAGCGCTGGCATCTTGGAACCGCCGAGCTACCCCGCCTCTGCCCGATGACGTAGCGGGGTTGATTGATGCAAAGCGCGCAGTTGAGAGGATATGGTGGGCACTGGACCACTTCTATCGTGGCTATCCGTCGCATGATACCCATGCTGAAATGGAGGCAGAGTATCGTAAGCTGCTCGCCGCCCTCGAATCACAGAGCAGGGAGCGGGCGGTGTTGGTCGGGCTAATGAAAGACGTACAAGCAGCACTGCTGGGCGCTGACGGTCCTAATGGATTCGGATTATGGGCGTTGCCGATTGAAATTGAGGAACGATTGCGCCTCGCGCTGATTGGTTCGTCGTAGCCGTTCGAGTTGTAGGGAATGTTGTGGACAGGGCTTCGCTTGTCGGGCACGGTTACGGGATCGCCGAGATAGGGGAAGTCGATGGCTGGCATCTTACGCACTCATCGTGTCTCAAACCAGAGCAGATTCTACTTCTTACTTCTTGTCGATATCGGATCAGCGTTGGAAGTATCGCCTCTGCGATCTCCTGCATTTCATGTCTTTCTGCAAGCGTCCTATTGCCCGTCGTTTCATCGAGGTCGAGGTATCGCTCGATAAAGGCATCCAGCCGCCGTTCTTTTTTGGTAGCTCCCAAATCTCTTTTGTGGTCATCTTTCGGCCCATCACGCACTCGGAGCTGGCGGGTTCCACAGCGACAGTGCCCCGCTCGCCAGATTCAACCCAAGATTCACCCGATCCCGCAACTTCGCGTTCTTGATATGCGTCACCTGCGCGGACTGCAAAGCCTTGAGCGTATCCAGCGTGTCCACGACGGCCTGCTTGATTTGCGCCTGATTGCTGGTGTCAAAGGATGAGTAGGGCGCGATCTTCGTATTCAGCACGCCAAGCGCGGTATCTACGTCTTTAAGAATCGCGTTTGCTGTGGCGATGTCTTCCGCGTCCGCATTCGGCATCAACGCCGGTAGCGCATCCTTGGCGCTGGCAGTTGCTACCTGCGCGACGTGAAGCGCTGACTTCAAGTTGGTGATGATCGCCGTTCCCGGTGGCTGATCGGCGGTCTGCTTCACGCAGGCTGTCAGCGAGAAAGCAAGGATGGTTAAGATTAGTGGTCTGATTCTCATTGAGTCTCCTTTTTTGATTCTGTCCGGTTTTGTCTCATTGTCTGTTCACCCGCAAAGACAGACAAAAGCTGCTGTGCAGGTTCAACCTCACCGTCTACGAGATCACGCTCGGGCTCGCCGGGAGCAGCGCCGGTAATACGACCGTTGTAGGCGCGAAGGATTAACGTGGAGTTTGGCGATTGAGCGTCGCTGGCGCGCATGAACTATTCCGCCTTTCGGTTTTCTTGTGCTATTGCGGCATTGAATCCAGCACAGAACGCAGCCCACATCGAGCCCTCGATATGATCGTAGTGCAGCGTGATTCCGACTTCGCCCTTACCATCCTCTGACATCTCTACGCTCACAGAAGGGTAGGTGGCCCAGTTCACAGCGTTCGCGTATTCGCCGCGCGCTTTGAATTGTTCCCACTCGATCATCCTCGGGTCATCGTTTGAGAGGACAGCACCGACACCGCTAGAGATTTCTGGCTTCATTTTATGAACTCCAATGTCTCATCCAGAACCCAACGAGGCTTCCTTGCTTATCCACTCCACAGACCACGATAAGCTGATAATTTTCTTCGCTCCCGAGCCAGTAGACCTGCGTGTCCACCAACTCATTCACAACGTCTTTCAGCACTGCCCACTTTGCTGACGCGAAGGCTTCGTCTTTATCCACTTCACCGTTCGATCCGGGTTCCGGGTTCAACAAATTATCAAGCAGGTCTTCTATCGTCTCAGTCTCGATGGTTTTGTAACCAACCGGCTTATAGGTTCCGGGCAGCTTCTTTGCCCAGTCTCTTAGCTGATCCTCGATGTCTCGAACGAGTTCAGCGTCGAATGTTCCGTCAGGATGAGCAGGATGTATCGGAGCAGCCTGTAAGAAGAAAATGCGCAGGTTGTCAGAACCCTCGCTTTCCCAACTCAGCCCCTTGGCTGCTTTCGCGATTCGGTTCTGCATCTCCGTTGAATTGCCGGTCTTCGCGAGATGATGGCGCTGCGCGGGCGCGGCGACTAAGCATGCGAGAATGACCAGTAACGACAATCCAAGTTTTGTTTTCATCGAGCCTCCTATGATGTTCCTGCCTGCGCGATCATGCTTTCACGCCGCGCGAGAAATTCTCGATATTCCTTCACGTACCGAACAGCCAAAGCTTTCAAGTGGCTTTGTTCGACGCTCGCAAACAGTTCCGCCAGAGTCGCAGCTAATCCTTGCCCGAGTTCGCGCCACGAATTGTTGTCCGGTACGTCCACCGCGTCCGCACTCGACATCCCGAGCATCAAGACGAGCAATTCGGGATGGGTGCCAACCGAAAACGGCTTGCCCGCTCTAAGGTCGGTCAGGACGGCTTCGAGTTTCAGCGTGAGTTGTTCCGTTAGCAGATCGTCCATTAGCCGCTCCTTATGGTGCCTTCGGTAATGGCACTGGCTGAGTGATCCGCACCGGCAAAGCGGTTAGTTGGAAATAAAGCCGCGCTCCTTCAAAGACGGGCCGTAGCAGGTACGTGGCAACCTGACCTACGCGCGCCCATCCGTGCTTCGGCGCCGGAAACAGAATCTCATGCAATTTGTTCCTTGAATCCGTCGTCATTGCGTTGAAGTCTGCCGTGATACCCGCCAGATTGACGCCTACCGGCTGGAAGGATTTTATCGTGCCGTCCGCGTCGATCATCACGGCGCTTGTGTGATCGAGAAGTTCCTGCAGCTTTGGGTTCGCGGTCTCAAGCATCAATGCGCCGTCATCGAGTATCTTGCTGAATCGGGTGTCGACGTCCGAGATCGTTCGGTTGAGTGATGCGAGAGTCTTTGTAGCTTCGTCACCGTTGTGTTTGACCTGGACGCGAGCTTCGTCGCTTACGCCTCTCACGCTGACCAGCACCGTATCCAGAGTCACAAGCCTCGCCGTCAGTTCGTCGATTGCCCTATCAACCCGTGGAAGCGTGCGCCGCGCGATCTGCGCGATTGTTTTGGCGGTGATGTCCCCGACCTCTGATGAATGTTCGATGTTCTTCTGAAAAGCGGGGCTTCTGACAATCGCGAGTTGTTCGTGAACGTATTCCTTCACGTCGCCGGTTGTGTCGTTCAGATTGGAAACGGTTTCGATGGCCTTCGGGCGAAGGACGTGAATCGTGTAGGCGCTCTCGCCGAGCACGAGGATCGCAAGGACGCAGACGAGGACGATGGCGATAGTCTTAATCTTGTCGAGTGTCATCGGTGATTCATTTCACCGCGAGTGTACGCCGAGGCACGGGACTGGTCAAGCTATTGTGGAGCGGGAATGCTGGCGCGGCTTCGCTTCGCCGCTTTATGGACGAGTGTTCTTGCGTAAGAAAGCGCCTTCTTGATGGCCTCTTTCTGTTCCTGGGGTGACTTGTCCGCGAAGCCCGGCTGCGCTTTCAGTGCGTTCACAAATCTGTCCTGCAATTCTTCAATCTTTCGATAGTGAGGTTCGATCATTTGCTTTTCGGCATCGGTTGCGACCTTAAGCACTTCCGCCTTTTGATCTTCGTGCAGATGCGGATATGCATGTTCAAGTGGGGTCTGGGCGACGCGCTCGGTGACACGCTCTTGTTCCTTCGGACTCAAAGGCCCGCCCGCCGCCGCAAGATCGCGCTCAATGCGATCCGTTGGCTTTCCGGCTTTCTTCGCTGCGGCGAGTTCGGTAATCAGCGTGCGGCGTTTGTAGTCGGCTGGGTTCTCTGAGGTCTGGCCCATGTTCTCACGTAAGAATCCCGTAGCGTAGCGCTCGGCTTCCGATTGTGTTCGATCTGGCATTTTGCGCGATCGGTAAGTGGAGACATTCCCACCGAGCAGTCCAAACGGAATCATAACCGCGCCTCGTGCGCCATCCGTTTTGATCGCGTCGAAGATATCCCGCGCCACCATTGGCGTCACGAGTTCGCCGACCTTGCCGCCCCAAGTGAAAGGTTCGCCCGTATAGGTCTTTCCGGTTTTCCAATCCCACAACGTCGCGGGTGCCGGTGCGAGCTTCGATCTGACGAATTGCTGTATGGTGTCTCCGGCAGAATCGCCCGCGAATTCTCGCTGGCCGGTGCTCTTGCGGTAAGCAGAACGTGCCAGCTTGAATAGCGTCTTTACATACCCGCCCATGCCGCCGGTCAAATCCCACTTCTGATTTGTCTTCGGGACGCGCAGTTTTAGAAAATCGTCATCGTCGACATCGAGACTCGTCAGCCCGACCGCCGCCAGTGCGCCGAACAAGAGCGCCATCTTGCCGACGTAGCCATAAGCTTCCTTCGCGGCAATCTTTCTGACTTCCCACGGCTGGCCTCTATAGAACGCGGGCGAGCGAAGCATCCCGAGCAGTTGGAATCGAGAGACGAGATAGCGCGTCGCATACAGCACGAAGCGATTCAGGAACGGCGCGTAATGCGTGAAAGAACCGAGATCGCCGACGCCGGTCATTATGTTCACGATCCGCGCAATCTCCGAATACATTTCAGGATGAAGCGCCGGCGGGAATTTGTTCAGCATCTTCTCGGCATGCAGTTCGAAGACTTTGTAGCGCATCACGTCCATTCCGGTCGTGTATTGGCGTTCGCTAACTCTGACGTGGGGCACCATCTGAGCGATGCGGTTTTGAAACTGTTCTTCGCGAGCAAGTCTCGAGAGTGGATTACGACGGGCTTCGAGACCCGATTGTTTCAGCCCCGAAAGGTGCGCCAGCTCCGCGAGTGGCGATCGCTCCAATTCGTTTAGCCGGGTTTCCATCTGCCCTTCGGTCCAAGTGCTAAAGCTTTTCATCAGAGACTCGAACCAAGCCCGCGGGTGATTCATCAGCGTGGGGATGCCCTGGCGAAGATGCGGTAAGTCAACTGATGAAGCCAACGAGATCGGCAGGCCCAACAAATCAAGCGTAACGTCCAGCTTCGACGGCTTCTGTAGCTTTGCAAATTCTTTCGCAAGATCCCGCTTCGCGGTTTGCACGCGCTTGGTCTGCCATGCCTCCTCGGCGGCCAGTCTCGCGAGTTCTTCCTGTTGCCACTTTGCGTAATCCTCGCGCGCCTGCTGTTGCTCTGCGGGTTTCGTTAACCCTTCCGCCCGGCCCGCCGCCTTTGCTTCAAGCCTACGTTGAATCGCCGCCTTGCTCGCATTGGATTTCAGTTCTGCGGCTGCGTGACGAATCTGCGGAATGTTCTTCGTGTACGGCTTCCCGTATTGCTGCATCTCGGCGTGAAGCTGTGCGCCGGTCATGCCCGGCTCGAAAGTCTTGTCGGCCGCGATCGCTGCGAGATCATCGATGGTCGGTACGTAATCGGGTTGAGTGATTCTGGCGCGCGCTTCTGATGCCGCTTGGATAATCGGCGCGTTCCACTTTCGGGAAGCTGCCGCCGCTTTACGTTCCGCTGCTTTTCGCTCTCTCGCCGGAGCAGCCACGTTGCTCTTGATCGACTCCATCGCGGCTTCTCGCGCTCGCTTCAGTTCTTCCCGCGCAGCATCAGCGACCTCTTCGAGACGAGCCTGTTCCTGAATCTTCGCGGCCTCGGTTTCGCGCTTCGCCTCTTCGATCACCGCCGCACGCTGTTGGCGCTCAAACACTCGTTGCGCTTGAATCTCAGCCTTGGGCAGTTGGGTCTCTGCTTCTTCCGATGCCTTGCGCCATTCCGCGTTCGATTTATCCCAAAGCCGCGCCGCTTCCTTCTGAGCTTTCACATTGTCGGCTTCCCAGGCAGCATCCATCTGGGCTTTCTTCTTGGCTGCGGCTTTCTCCGCTTCCTTCACGGCGCGCCGCGCATCGGCGATGTCCCGAGCAAGTTCCGCCCGTGCGCTCATCGCCTGTTCGGGATTGCGCGCAGCGGAGACAAGCGCTTGGCGCCGGGCATCCTTGAGCAAGCTGTCAGCGGTCGCTTTGATCTGCTCTTCATACTCGCCGATTATGTCGGGGAAGCTGGCCCGCATCTCTTCGAGGATTCGATCAAGCGGGAGCCCTTTCTTGGTTTGCGACTCTTCGGCTACACGAGCAGCAAGGATCGTTGCGATGTCGTGCGCCACTGATGGGATGTCGTCTTCTTGGAACAGAAGATTTGACGGCCCCGCCTTGTCGATCTGCGATTGTTCCCGGCGAGATTCCAAAGTGGGCGAGGTTTCAAACAGCGAAGCTTGTTCTGTCTTCAGCGCGGCGCGTCTGGTTGGGTTCGCCATCTCCATGAGCGCGCCTTGCTGCGCAGGCGAGAGTTCGGCTCCGAATAGCCCGCCCTGCCGAATGTAATCGTCCACTGCGGTCCTGAGAGGCTGGCTGGTCTTCTTTGCTTCCGCTTTCAAGAATTCAAACTTCGCCTTGACGCGATCCATTTCATCGGCAGTCAGTGAGCCTTCTTGATAGAGCTTTTTGCCGTAGAGTTCCTGAAGTCTCGCGCTTGCTTCGTTAGCCTGCGCTTTCAGGTTTCCAAGCATCACGCTTTGCCACGGCGCACGCTTTGTTGCTTTCGTCGCGGTCCCGTCCTGAACGGCCTTGCGCTCTTTCTGAATCCGATTCTTCTCGGTCTGTGCGCCCTGAATCTCGTTGCTCAACCCGACGAGCTTCTGAGCCGCCGTGCGCCACGTTCGCGAGTTCTGATCGAGCCCTTTCTGCGCGGCGAGCTTCTTGCCAAACGCCAACACCTTCTCGGGCGCGAGCTGATCGGTCTTTTGAGCGGCAAGCAGCGCGAGATTACGGCCAAATTCTGAACGCACGCCAATCGTGTGAGCCATGATCTCGGTGGCGTCATGTTCGAGCGCCGCGATCTTGTCTTCGAGTTCAAGTTGCTCGTGCGGCAAGGTAGCTGGCGTGATCTGCGCTCTGAGTTGCTGCGCTTGATTCGTGAGAGTCTGGGCGTATTGGGCCGCTGCCGTGAAAACTTCACGAGACGCGATTTGAATTTGTCTGAGACTTTTGACCTCTTTGATAAGATCGGGTTCGAGTTCCGCGACTCGCTCAAGGTGTTGCTCGCGAGAGACCGGCGCTTTGTGTTCCCCGCCGCTTTCAACGGCGGCTTGTCGCACGATGTCGCGAAACTTTGCTTCAGTTTCGGGCGATGCGAACGATGAGCGGCGGAAGTTCCAGTGATCAGCTTCCTTGATCTTGAGCGCGGCCTGTTCGCGTTCGCCGCCGAGGATTCGATCAAACGCACGGCGAACGCTGTCCGACATCTCCATGTCGGGACGAATGCGTTGATAGATTCGTGAGAGCCATTCCTTGAATTTGTCGAACGCGGCTTTGAGCGCGGAGGTTGGCGCGTTGCCTTCTCTGAAGTAGCCCTCCCAGGCTCGTGCACCTTTCTCCGACCCGGCGCGATAGCTGTCTCGATCAGCCTGCGTTGCGGAACCATCTACCCATCCTTGATGCTGACGTAGATATTCGGGAATGCCTTCAAAACCGGAATGCTCAAGAATGGCTCCTATGGCCGATTTCAAGGTAGCGGGTGCTGTTGGCTGATTGGCGAGCCGCGCAAGGATCGGAAGCGAGCCATGAAAGATTTCGTGGATCGCGGAAGAAGCATTTGGGTTCTGACCGGCGCGGATGATGGCTTCGCCTGTTTGAGTGAATTCGGTTGAGGCAAGCTCCCCTTGCTTTAAGATATTCGGGTCGTTCGGGTCGAACGTGCCTCGGTTGAAGACCGACTTTACCGCCGGCGCAATCCTCACCGTTTCGTAGAACGCGCGCTTCACCTTCGCGGCGTCAGTCTTCGGATCGCTTTGCTTGAGATCGTAAACGTAGCTCTGCGCCAGCGCCTCCATTACCTCAGAGGTTCTATGCGCGACTTCTTCGGAGTATCCCCACTGTTCGATTAGAGCTCGTCGGAAGGATTGCCGGTCGGTGGCGGTGACGGCAGGTTTGACTTCTGTTTTCTTCGGAGCAACATCAGCGCTCTTGCTACTACCGGCGGGCGCGGCTTGCGTTCCGGCAGCCGCGGCGCTTTGCCTTTCGGTAAATAAGCCCTCACGTGCGCCACCGATAGCTTGTTCCGCAGCCGTTGCAATGTTTGATTGGTCAGCATCTTGGGTTCGCCTTACGGCCGCTTCCAGAATCTCTTCCTTCGTCGGCACGTTCTGACTGAAGAACGATTGCTGCCTTGGATCACCGATAGCATCAACCGCATCCAGATAGTTTGTCAACACCTGGGAAAGCTTAGTCGCCGAACGCGCGTTCTCATTCAAGGTCCAGAGCAGTTTCTTTTGAACCCGACTTAGATTCTCGCCGAAAAGCTGGCCCTGTCGAAGAAACTCATCAACCGTGATTCCCGACTCTCTGACCAGCGCAAGTTGCTTCGCGGCTTCCGCAAGGTCCGGCGACAGATCCAGCGCGTAGCGACCGCCGCCGGTAATCATCTGCTTTAATTCAACGAAGCGCGGCGCCACCGTAACCATTGCGTTGATCACGCGCTTTGTGTTCACGTCGGTCTCTTCAGCAAGTTTCTCGAGCGCGGAGATCCCGGCATCGGTGTCAGCGTAGGCTCTGGCGAATATCGCGTTGCGAACACGATCGACACCGGTCTGGTTCAGCGAGCCATCGCTTGTCAGAAGATCGCCGCGGGATGGCCCGACTACTTGATCGAGAAAGCCTTTCACGAACTCTCGGTTACTGGCCGCAAGAATGTCGCCGTCTTCGCTTGGCTTGAATTGCGCAATCAATCCGGCGCTGAGTTTTCTTGCATCGCCACGTGCTACTTCGACTGGCGAAAGCTTCAACTGCGTGTCTTCGTTGGCTTGTTCCGCGAATTGAATCCTTTCGGCGGGGCTGAATTCTGTTGCTCTGATCTGAGCAAGGATCGGTTGCTTCATCGCTTCGACTTGGGCCGGTGTCATTCCGAACTTCGCAGCGTTCTCTTTCAGCCATGCTCTGTACTTCGCTGCTTGTTCCGGGTGATCGCGATAGATTCGGCGAAGCATAATCACTCGCCCGTTGCCCGACTCAACCGCCATGTCGGGTCCGACGATTGGAGCGCCGCGTCCAGCCTCGATGCTCTTCCCCAGATATTCAGGTTCGAAGCGTTTTATCTTTTGCTGCAGATCGTCTTCGCTCGACACCTTGGCGCGGTCGCGATTCTGCACGCCTTCAGGGAAGTGAGGATTCGGGCGAAGCTCGACATCATGGCTTGTGATCGGCTGATCGGATTCAAACAGCGCAAAACGAGTCTGCGCTTCGATGCCGCGAGGCGTGACAACGCGAGAAGGTTTGCCGATGACTGCTGCCTTCTCTTTCGCTTCGCCGGGCGCGAGGTCGATCTTGTCTGAAGGCGCGCTTCTGAGGCGTTGAAGCTTCTCTGCGTGAGCAACTACAGTTGGGAGCACATCGACAACGTATTCGAAGTCTCCACCGAGCAGCTTTTCGAAGTTCGCGACGAGTTTTGAGTAATCCGCTTCGCCTTCGGCCATGAAGGACTGTGCGATTTCAAGCAGCGGGCGCTTTACCTCGTCGGGGAGCTCGATGTCTTCGTAGGCTTGGGGAGTCTTCGTCTGCGCCAAGATGTTCGCCTGTTTCTCTCTGCCGCTCGCAATCTGCTTCTTACCCTCGCCCTCCATCGTGAGTGGTCCCCAGGTATGATCTTTGGGATAGTTCCGATTCACCCACTTCTGAGGATCGCTCGACTCGCTGAGCGAAGCGGTTCCTACGAGCTTTCCGTCCTTGTTGAAAATCCCAATCCGCTGGCTTCCCGGTTCCTGATAGAGCTTCGGTGCCCCGCGAGACTCGCGGACCCGCTGCTTGAACTGCTCGGCTGCTGATTGGCGCTTCTCTTCGAGGCGGACAGAGAGAGCTTGAGAGAAGGCATCGGCTGCTGGAACTTGGGGCTTTGGCGCAGCGACCGAGGGCTTACTTGGAGCTGCGGGCTGTTTACTTAGAGGTATGGCCGGTTTACTTGGAGGTTGTAGCGGCGTCGGCGCGGCTGGCGGTGTCTCCGCTACTGGCTGAACAGGCTCCGGTTTCACAAACGCCGCAAGCTGGTTCCCGTGCAATCTCGGATTCTGAATCACATGCTCATCGCCCGTGCTATCCTTCACGCGAAGATGCCCGGCTTCCACTCCGTCTTGATTCTCAGCAACCGTGACCTCGCCGAATCGTTCATGCGCGAGTTTACGGACGGGCGCAGTGGGAGTTTCTGCACCCTTCTCGGTTACTTGCTCTTCGGCTTGTCCGCGTGCAGTGACTTCGCTCGGCTCGACGGGTTGCCGCCCGACCCCTTCTTGATGAACGTCCGCGCTGCTAGTTCCTTTGCTTTCGGTTCCGGCACTCCGCGCTTCTCGTAGCTTTTCTTGATCTCTTCGTATTGCTTCGGCATCTGATTCTCCTTTCGTTGTGGTCGTTACTTTCCCTTCGGGCTTGGCTTCGGGGCTGGGCGCTGTTTCACCGGCTGCTTCTTCAGCGCTGGCAGTTGGCTTTCCTTGTACTGTTGTGGGAACTGGTCCCTTATCGCTATCACTGAGATTCTCCTTTGGCGCTCCTGCGAGTTCGTCGACGGGAATACCGGCTTTCGATTCCGCGACCTGAACAAAGCGCCGTCCGTTCTTCACTCCGAGATCGCCTGTGACAATTACGGGGATGTCACCATCCGCTGATCGCCATACGGCTTTCGTTCCCAAGGGAACCTCGTCGGTTTTGTTCGCAACGAGAGGTTCGCCTTGCTTTGTTCCAACTTCTTCTCTCGATACTTCTTCGATCTTGCCGCGTTCTGGTTTTGTTTCGGCTTTGCCTTTCAGTGCTCCGCTTCCTTCTGCGAGCGCCGCCAAGACAAGATTGTGGAACATTGATTCCGAGGTAGGCGGATTGCCAGCCGCCGTTTCGACCAACGTTGGAACCGTCGCGAGAAACGCACCGCCAAGCACTTTTTCGAGAGTCGGGCTGATGCTCTGCCCCTCGGTCAACGTCGGCACAGCCGCACCCGCTTTTACTTGCTCGCTGACGACTTTCTGAGCGAGTCGTTCTGCTTGCGTTTCGGTGATGCGGCCAGACGCTATCCAACTTTGCAGGGATTCGAGATCGCCCCTGCTAAGTCCGGTTGGCGCTTTGTCGGCCGAGAAGAACTTCGAGGCTTCGAGGATGCGCCGTGCGGTTTCGGCTTCCGCTGCCGCTGCCGCATCCGCCGGTTTCATCTTGCCGGTCGTCACAGCTTCGTCGAGGGCTTTGATCTCGTCATCGGTCAACGCCTGGAGCCCACGGAACAAATTCGGAGCTTTGATGTATCTCATCATCTGACCCACACCTTTGAGCCCGAGATAGGTCAACGCCCCTTCGGCCGCCGCGACGGGTGCGGATTTCCCTTGTCCGTAAGAGCCAAGCGCTCCAAGTGACGCCATTGCGCCGACCGATCCGGTTGCGAGCGCGGGTGCGATCGCTCCGACCGTTCTTTCAGCCTCTCCTATCGAACCCTGTCGACCATAAAGAGCCTCACGTTCTCTCGCGGTCTGCTCAATCCAGGCGCCGAATTCTTTTGTCTTCTCGCTTCCAAATAATCGACCCACTCCCTTGATTGTAGGCGCAACAAATCCTTCGCCTGCACCTCTGATGATGGAGCCGAGATCGGTCAGTACCGCACCGCCCATCGGAAGCGGCCCGCCGCCAAGTCTCTTTCGTTCTTCTGGCGTCAGCGGCGTGCCTGCTTTCTCCTGAGCCAGTGCGAATTTCGTTGCGGCATCTTCGCGTTTGGATTCTGGAAGCGCAGCAAGCCGTTCGATCTCAGCGCTGCGTTTATCACTCGTGGCCTGTTTGCCCTTCTCTGCCCGGTAGTGCTGGAGCCACGACCGCTTCGCATCCGAGTTGTGCGCCTCCAGGTCAGGGAGAATGACTCGCCCGCCTTCGTCCTGCGCTGCGCGAGCGAGCAACACCTTTGTCGAACCCTCATCGGCGGGTTGATAGAAGACGCTCGCGATGTCCTGTTGGCTCACATGCGGCTTGCTAAGAACCGCTTTGGCAAAGTCTGCCGCTTCTTCGTCGGTGAACCCGAGTCCCTGATAGCTGAGTTTGCCAATATCTTGCGGGGTTGGGGTCTGCCCAGAACGAAGATGCTCGGTCAGGTTGATTTCAACGCCAGTTGGGCCTTGAGGGGCGATCTTCGGCGTGGTCGGTGGTCGAAGATTGGGAGCTTGCGCAGGTGCCTCTATGACCGCTGGTGGTGCCTCCGCGACCACGTTCGTTTCTGGTAGCCCCGGTGAAGCCGTGGGCGTGTCTCCGAAATAATCTTCGATCTGGAAGGGCTTAGCTGACACCTGAACCTGCGGCGCGGCTACGGGGCTCTGAGGGCCGTCGCCGAAGTAGTCTTCAATCTGGAATGACGGCGCTCGTCCGGCTATCTGATCAGCATAGGCTTTCGTCTTTGGATTGCCTCTTGGGTTCGCCAGTGCCTTCTCTGCTGCACCCTCACCCGCGAAGTATCCGGCTGCAACCTTTCTGGTGTCGCCGTTGAAGCGACGATGAAGATCCTCGATGTGGCTCAAGCTGGCATCGATGTTCTGCTTTGCGTCGAAAGGATCAGTCACTCCGTAGCGTTTGGCGGTTTCTGGAAGCAACTGGCCTATGCCCAGCGCACCGTTGTTGCTGACGGCCTTTCGGTTATAGCCGGATTCCTGTTTGAAAAGCCGATCAACGAAATCAGGATCGAGGCGGCGCTTGGCTGCTTCCTTGCGCGCGTATGCTCGGTTCTGTGATCTGTCGTCACCTGGGATTGGATCGTATTCGGGGTCGGCGGGATATGAGCCGCCAGCGGGAGAAGGCGAGTCGCCTAAGAAGTCTTCAATACGAAAGTCGGTTTCGGCCATTCCATGTGGTTATGGGGTGATGATTCCCCCCGCCGCGTGCCACTGCCGCGAAAACTCTTCGAATGAAAGTCCGAGCTTTTGAGCGACGATCAGCGCATTCTTCTTGAGGAAGGGAAGTTTCTTGCTTTGCTGATTAGCAACCGCACGCTTGATTTGATCGGCGACATTCGCGGTTGGCGGCGGTATCGTTGTCACGCCTGACTTATTCTGTTTTGGCACAATGAACGGGAAGCCACCGTCACCCTTGCCGCCTTCGAGTTCGTCGGGATGCGCAGCCACCGCTTTTGCGACTTTATCCTCTGCAATCTTCCATAGTCGTTGGGCTTCCTTCTCGCGAACCTGATCGGGTGCATCACCGCCGACCATCTCTCTTTTGATTTTCTCGTCAAAGCTCTCTTGCTTCGTAGCTTTCGGGCCAGCCTTCGCGAGATCGATAGCCCCTTGCGCCTCGTTGAAGGCTCTTTCGGCGCGCGGTGTCATTATGCCGCCGCTATTGGTCTTCACCGTCTTCGTCGTCCCGATAGCTCCAAGCGAAACCTTGACCGGCTCACCGCCGTTCTGAGGTATTCCCACAAATGTTGTGTTGCCGTTGTCGTCTTTTTGAAACGTGTGCGCGGAATACTTATTCGCCTTCAAGTCCTGCTGTAGTCGCAAAGCCGAGATGAACTGGGTTCTTGGCACTTTTATCTTTCCTGCGTCCCCAAAATCCATCTCTACCGCAGTCGCGTCTTCACCAGCCGCTCTTCCTTTTGCGGTTGAATAGGCCTTCTGGTATTCGCCCGCCGCTGCGGTCTGTTGCTTTTCGAGCGCACGCTCCTCCTGATCCGATTGGCTTGGGAAGCGATAGGTTTTACCTCCGACTTGAATCGGCTCGCGGTAAACAGACGGGTCCATATTGAAGGCTTGTCTAACCTTAAGATCGGCTTCTGGTGTCGTTGCTGGTGACGGCATTAATCCTGCGCCATGTAGTGTGATTGCGGTTGCCAAATCCTCATGCGCTCGCTGACGCTGGCGATCTTCGAGGTCCATCTGAAAAATCTGCCGCCTTCGATCACGTTCCTCTTTCTGCGCGCCGAGTTGCTGCACGTACTGCATGATTTGTAGGGCTCTCGGATTACTCAGGAGCGCGGCTTTCTGCCACGTATTCATTGAGTCGAAGCTTGAACCGAGACCGAAGCCGAATCCTTTATCTTGTCGAGGATCAATGCCCGACGTATTTTGATCTGGGGGGTAACTGCCCATCGGTTTCTAAACCTGTCCGGTAAAGCCGTCATCGAATCCACCACCACCGCCGCTGCCGCCCGCGTTCCCAAACATCTTGCGCAGCATTAACATACTGGCAAGATCGCCGCCGATTTGAGAGAACGCCCCGCCGTAATTGCTCGGGCCGGTGACGCTCCCGGTGGTGGTCTGACTCGTTGGATTCGTAAAGCTCTGCGCGAGTCTCAGCATCTCATCGTATCGCTGTTGTGCTGCCGCGCTTAAAGCCTGCTGGCCTTGACTCAATGCGTTGACTCGCCCAATTTCGACGCCGCGAAGCGTAGTGCCAAGTTTCCCGGATTCCCCAAAGCCTCGCGACGCAAGTTGCTGTTCGAGCTTCGGCACTATTCCGGCATATCCGCTATTAACCTGAGTCGCCATCTGGTTCTTTTGCCAGCCGGGAACGCTTGGGCCGTTCGCGAGAATGTTCTTGAAGATGTCCGCAAGTTGCGCATGAATCGCGGCCTGTGCGGGGTCGTAGTTGGCGCTGGTTGTTGAGGTCGAAGTTGACTTCTTACCCTTTGCGCTGGCGATTGCACCGACGCCGCTGATGATTGCTGGGATGAACGGAATGACAGGCATTGGTTTACCTCTTCGCGGGGGCTGAATTATGCTGATCCCATAGTGCGCGAGCCTGCTGCCTGCCTAGATCTAAGCTTCGGCCTCCATCGTCGCTCTCGGCCTTCCCGATATTGAAAACGATCTCTGACCAGAACGCACCGGCCTCGACGGTATCCATCTCGAAAGTGATGCCGTTTGGCAAACTAAAAACAACGGAAGGCCGGAGCAAGCCACGCTTCGGTTGAGGCGTGATTAGTATCTCTTCAGCTTTGATGACTGGCATAGACTTACGCTCCTAGCAGTATCTTCTCGACCGTTTCGTAATCGGGATAACCCAGCTCGTATGCTGCGGCGAACGCCTTCGCTTGCCTTGTGTGATTCTCATACTCCTGGATCCACTCCGCATTCGCCTTCACCCACTCGACCTTCGTCAACACCCACATCTCCATCGCGACCGCGTTCCCTTCCTGCGTGACCGGCTCTCCAAGTGAACCGCCGAAGTGCCCGCCAAGCGATCCGTGCAACGCGATCATTAGCCGGTTGTGGCTGAACAATGAGAACTGCATTACCTCGATCCCACTCGCGAAGATTTCCTGAAGCACAAGATTGATTGCGGTTGTCGTCTTGTCTCGCCCGTACATCTCACGTTTGAATATCCCGTGGCCATCCGCGATCTTATCGAGCGCGGGAACAAGGCAAGGATCGTCTGATTCAGCAGGAACCCCGAGAAAGTGCGGCATCATTTCGAGGTAGCCCGAAAGTGCGCCGTCAAGATAGACCCCCCACGTGATGATCTGCATCGACTGCGTTCTGGCGATTTGATACGCAATGAAGTCTTCAAGGCTCTGGGGAGACTGGTCACAAGAGACGTGATGTTTGCTCTTTTCGATCCACGACCATAAAAGCGGAAAGTCTGCTTCTGGGAATGGCTTTGAAACCGTTACGTGCGCGTTGTAGGTGATCGCTTTCTCCATTACTGTTCTTTCTCGCGCAACTATAGCACCGCTCACGCTTTCAACCAATCAAAATCACAGCCCTATCGGAAACACCGACTGATAATCCACTTCCGTTGGTGGGAAGTCTGTCGGAGAATAGACAGTCGGCGTGTCCGCTGACTTATATCCTGGGACGTAATAGGTGAGTTCGCTCCATCCGTCACTTCCGCCCCCGCGAAACAGATTTCTCCATTTCATCGCGATCATCGGCAAAAATCCGCTCGGCGCGTTGATCTCGTGATTCGAGTCCGGCTCAAGCTTTTTCTGATACTTGATCTTGCCGGTGCTGGCCCTGCTCATCTGCGCGTAGCCCTTAGTTAGAAAGTATGAGTTCGCATCATCGGGCGGGATCGGCTCAACGACGTTCTTCACGAGATCGGCATCCAACCAGACTCTGAACGGAACCGCCGTAATCAACCCAGTCTGATTGCTGAACGCATAACCGAAGCTGCCCTTCGAGACAAGGTAGCCTGCGTTGTTCGTCGGGGCGCCCGCAAGCGCAACGTGTCCCGGCGCAGGCTCGATCGTGTAGGTTCTGGTCGCCCCAGTGTAGCCCGTGATCTTCTGAATCTGCTGGCCCGCTGCCGCCTCAAGGATGTAAAGCATCATTCCTTTGTAATGACCATCGACCGATGAGTCCGTGCTGGCCCCAACGAACGTCGTTGTGCCGTGCCCTGTGCCAGACTTGCCGCCGGTCACGAGGCCGCGGTGAATGATGAACCCCGCTCCGCTGGCGGGAGCGGCTGACCAAGCGGGACTCACTGTGACCTTTTTGGCCACTTCATCGTAAGCGGTGATCTTGCGAAACAGGTCCGCGCTTGCCATCGAATCAATCTCGATGTAGAAATCTCGCTCGGCGCTTCCGACGTAGTGGTTCGCAATCGCGGAAGCCGCCGCGTCCAGATAATACGTTGTAGTCGTGTTGACGGGTGACGCCGCGCCGGTATCTGAGCGCTCGATGCCCATATAAAGTTCGGGCACTGCGGTTCCAGTGAAAGCGGTCGAACCGAGTCCCGGATCACCGCCGGGTGGTACGAGCGTTGGGTAGTCGAGCGGTTTGCCTTTAACGATACCTTTCCCTTTGATTCGTACCTCGGCGCGCACGCGCACCTTGACGCCTGTTGTGGCGAACGGTTCAGCGAGATCGCTGACAGCTAGATTGGTCGAGAAGTGCGTGGCATCAATTAGCGGCGTCGTGGCCTCCGCTTCGTCGGCCGCTACCTGGCCGGTCGTTGGATTCATCCAGACGACGCCCGAGTCATCGTTGAAGAAGGCGAAGTAGTATCCGCGCGTGCGTTTGACGTTGACCGGCGGGGATACGCGGGCAAGAAAACCAACTTTCCGCGCCCATTCCAGAGTGAGGTCTGTAACAACTGCCGGGATGTCGAGATCGAGCAAATCTTCGCCGCCATCAATCTGAGTGATATCGATCGCGCCGAGCGCCTGATTCAATGCCGCACCCGCTGAAAAACTTGCAATCTGCCCTACCTGTTCAAGAGTAGGAATCGAGGTCTTATTTTTTGGCTTCCCGCTGTTCTTGATGACGTGGCCCTGGAGATCAATGTCGCCTCCAAAGCCTACATCCTGTCCGCCGTGGCCGGCCGCGTTCTTTAGGGAGTCGGCAATCTTCTGATGGTTCTCGTTGAGATCGGCGATGAGGTCTTGCAGAAACGGTATGATGTCTTCAACGCGCTGAGGTAGTGAGCGCTCGATTGCGAGCCACGGCACCGCGAGGTTCTTTGGTTTTGATGTGACCTGATCGGGCATTTTGAAAACCTACGCTGCGCGATCAACTTGAAGCGCGTGCCAGCGCCATTCATTACTTCCACTCGGCACAACCGGGAGTTTGCCCCAGCCCCATTGCCCCTCGGCTGTTTGGGCAATCGGCAGATCGCGCCAAATCCAAGGTGTCGCGCCCGGCTCACCGACCATTTTGATTCGCTCACGTCCAGCATACAGAATGAAATCGGTCGAGGCTGTGCTCGCTTTGAATCGATGAAGCCGCCCCTGAAACGTCGAAGGCAGTCGAATCTTCTTTGTCTGGCGCACGCCCGCGCTGGTCGCAAGCGTCGGCGACAACCGCACGGCCAACACGCCGCCGGGAATATCCGCCAGACAAGCAATCGTGATTGTCGCGCTGCTCTCGTAGTCGAATTCCAATTCCTTCGCCCACTTCACTCTTTCGGTCTGCCAGTCGATCTCTCCGCTGTCCCAAATCTTGCCGCTGCTCCCAAAGACATATTCCCCGATAACGCGCATCTCCAACTCCGCGCCGTACAGTGCCCAGTCGCTCGTCGAGGTCATCTTGATTCTGAAGTTGCGCCCGCGATAGAACGCGCCAGCCGCGAATGGAATCTCTACAACACGCCGCGCTGCGTTCGCGTTGATCGTCAACGGTGAGCCTCGCTGTACGAGCGCACCGCCGGGAATGTCTGAAAGGATCGTCATGGTCACATCCGCCACGTTCTCAAGTTCGATTTTCAGCGACCGCGCTTCTTTCACCTTCTCGCTGCCGAAGTTCAATTCGTCCGAATCCCAGGTCTCGCCCGCAACAACCCAATCGCCGATGACTTTGTATTCGACCCTGCCGCCGTAAAGCTGAAACTGTGCGCTGGAATCATCGATCGTGAGTCGGCTTAGATAACCACGCTCTCGCGAGGTCAGCATCTTCGGCACTATACGCCTTCCAGCAGTGAGCGGAATCGCAAGCGCCTCGCGCAACGTCATCGCATTGCTCGGGAGATCGGTCAGGACCTTCAGTTCGGTTGCCGCAACGCAATCGATATCGAGTTCGATCTGTCGATACTCTTTCACGCCGGGAACTCCAAAATCGGATTCGTCGGTATCGAAACTCGAACCCTTTCGCGCTTCAAGGTAGTAGTGAAGCCACAGTCCCTTAATGTAGATTTCGGTGTCCGCGCTCCCGGTGATCCTGATTGAACAGTTGAAAGCCTTCTGGCCGTCTTCTTCGTTGAACTGCAAGGTTTTCTTTTGAAGACTTGCCGAGGCCGGGACGGTCCCGAGGGCCATCGCTGCCCCGTTGTTCAAGAAGGCCGTGACGGTCAGCGCGACCGGGGAACTGTATTCAATCTCAAAATCGTTCAGTGTCTTTTCGGCATCCGGCGCGCCCAGGTCGTAATACTTCGACTGGTAGGCAATAGGGATCGCAACCGTCGCATCCGAAGACCCGGTTTCAAGCGCAAGCACGGTGCCGCCCGAGGTTCCAGCCAGCAGCGTGTTCGCTTCGTTGTAGAAAGCCGAGAATGCTCGAGAGTCCCGATACCACCGCTGAGTTTCGACGTGATAAACAATCGTCACGTTGTTAGAGCTTTGGCCGCTTTCGGGGTAGCTCATATAAAGCCGCCCGTTAACCAGTTCGAGACAAATCTTCGAGCGCGCCGATGAACTGATCGGCGGAATTGTCACTCCGCTTGCAAGCGTAACCGTCTGGCCCCTGAAGATCGGAGCAATCTTCTGGGAAAGCTTTTGAGCGGTTCGGCCCGCAAACAGATACACGCCTTCGGTGTCGCAGAAGTAGACGCCCTGATCGCCGGTGACTAAAGCCTTCGGTCCAACAACGCCATGCTTCACGCCAACAAATTCGTACTGCCCGCCGCTATCATCGGGATCTCCGATAACTCGCCAGATGGAGTTCGATTTCCAGATCAGGAGATATCCTTCGTGAACCGTGATCGCGACTATCGCCTCACCCGAGCCGCCTACGTCGTTCCAGTTTCCCGCAGCGTCTGCTGCTCCTGGGAAGTACAGTTGATTGACCGCTGACCACCAGTAGCGATTCGGATTGGCCGTCGACGACGCGGCGATAATTCTGCTGTTGTAGGGACCGGCAAAGATCGCTGCTGCCGGCGGATCGTCGTGATCGAACTCCAACAAGAAGTTGTCAGTGAACAACGTTTCGTCGCTATTGATATCAGCATAACTCGCAGTCGCGTTCGCGATCGGAGTCGTTCCGTTCACGCGATAGGTCTCGCCAAGTGTTCCCCCGCCACGGAAGACGTTGATGCCCGTCACTTGGGGGTCGGTGGATGCAATTAGCGCGACAGCCGCGGCCCGGCGGTTGAATTTCGCTGGGATGCTGCCAGGACTCGGGTTTGACTCACTGCCGTTTGCCGTGACGTAGGTGTAGTAATGGACAATGTTCTTTCCTTCGAGCGAACCGATTATCGAGCCGAACACTTCCCACTCGTCAAAGCGAAGCGTTGTCACACCGAAGACTTCAATCTCGATTCTGATCTGCGTAGCATTGGCCCAGGTGCGAGTATCGTCGTTGCCGATACGTTCGAAGGTCAGCGCTTCCGCCGAAATCAATGCGCGAGTCGCGGCATCGTGATCTTGAAAACTTACGCCCTCGCGTGGGCTGAAGTCTTGATGGCTGATGCTTTCCAACAGCCCTACTGAACCGGGGTCAGCAACGAGCACATCCTGAACCGTTGAAGCTCGCCGGATCTCAAACTGCACCCAGCCGCCGTGCGCTTTACGGAGTTTCTTTCGCGGGATGCGCGCGCGATAGTAATCCGAAAAGTCTGCCGCAGCGGAGACATCAACAAGCAAATTGATATCGCCGGTCTGTGTGAAATCGTCAACCTTGATCCAGATGCGGTGCTTATCGTCGTCGGTGCCGGTCTGCCCACCAACCGAGTCGAGGTTTGGCGTCGTGGTTCGAGTCAACGTGTAGAGGCCGGGGTCCGCTGTGACCAGCTTCAACGAGTGGGTGCCTGCCTTCTTGTCAGCCGCATCAAAGCTCTTCGTTCCCGCACTCTCAGTCCACGTCTCCGAATCGTCCATCGTGGAAACAACCGTTACCTTCTCCGCGCCTTTGGTGACGACCGGCGCGGCAACGGGAGCAGCCGGGATCATTCGGGTTACTGTCGAGCCATTGTCTTTTACAGGAGAAGTGAAGCCGGTCGGGCTGTTCTTATTCGTGACCAGAAGAAAGCCCTTCCAAGACACCATACCCAGAGGATTGCCGTCGAAGCCTCCAGCGATGGCACCACCAGCAAGCGCACGGTGAAGGGAAGTCCCATCGCCCGAGTAGCGAATACCGTTGGCCCGTATGAGGGAGTTGACAGCGCCGAGCGCCGAAGCGACGAGCGAATGGCCGGGACGAGTGCGGATACCGCCGAATTCATCGACGCGAAGATTCGACAACTCGATCGCTTCGTCGTCGTCGATCAAGTCGGAAGGGACGAGCCAATTCAACCCGTTGCCGAGTGCCCTTTGTTGCTTGAGATCGTAAGCCATCAGTCGCCAGTTTTTACTAATTCGAGAGGTCGAAGATCAAACGCTTCGATCCCGAACCCGCAGCCTTCCGAGAGTTCGTTTGTGATCTCCACTGCGCGCCGTGCGTCTGCGCCCATCGCCAGAGCGCCCATCGCGAAGTCGCGGCCACATCCCCATGCGGCGTAGCTCCTCTCTTCTCGATAACCAACGGGGTGCTGTTCGTAGACGACGACTTCGCCGGTCGGATGAACTACAATCAATCGCGTCCAATCTTCTTTTGCTTGAAAGGGCGGATAGCACGCGAGGTCCGCTCCGTCCTGAAACCACTACACCATAATCAACCCGGCGTCGAGTTGGCCGGTGAATGCGAGCAGTGTCCCGTTCGGCTCGCGAAAGATTTTGTTTACCTTCATTCGTAGACCGCTGTTCACCGCCAAGCAGTCAGCGGCAAGTGTCTTGCCATCGAAAACTACGATACTCATTCAATCCCCCAGTATTGCGCGATGACTTGCCCCATCAGCCGCGCTCTCTCTGCAAGATGATTTCCCACTTCCGGCAAGCGAGCATCACTCTCTTTGTTCCACGCTTTGCCGAGTGCAAACGTCTCAAGATAGTCCTCGACGGGTTTGGGCATCACCATTGTTGTCGTAACGCCCGGACAGTCTAGCGTCTCGCGTGACTCAACGAAGATGATCGCCAGTTCCTTCATTGCCGCATCACCATCGGGCGCAGGCCACAGCCTCAAGTCTCCGATGCCTTCCTTGTCCTCACACCAACGCAGCGGCGTCTTGGCGATCTCTTTGAAGCCCGGATCGATCAGTTCCAGCTTGTCGATGGGTGTTGGAATAAGCGGCTGGTTGTCGTGAAATACGAACAGCGTTCTTATGTGACGAGCGGGAAGAGCGTAAAGCGCCTGTCCTTCAACGAGCACCGTTGAAATGTCGCGAACGGTGAAGATGCCTGTTGTGCGGGCGAGACGTTTTGCGGCTTCATCGAGCCAGGTTGTAATTTCGCAGGCAGTCCAGAAGGCAAGATTGTTCACCGTGTCGGAGTGAAGTTGAGGGACGATGCGCGTAGTGATGGTCGTGACATCCATTCAGAGCCAACCGGCAAGAAAGAGAAATGTGGCGATTGCGATGACACCCGCAACTACATATTCGCTGCCCAGGATGAGCACCGGCACAAACAAAGGACCAAGATACCAAGGACGCCACTGGAAGATAACCCGGTAATGCCAATTCCAGGGATCGGAGGGGCGATAGAGAAGGCCAAAGAACGCACTACCGTCTGAACTCTTTCGTAGAACGAAATGCCTTTTCATCTAAGCCCCCGTTGCAGTTGTCTATCCGAACCGCCGAAAAGTCCTCCATAGATGAGGCAGAAACCAACAAAGAATACAAAGCCGGTAGGAATAAATTCGATGATCAGCACGATGCTCCAAGGATTAGGTTCGTACAAGAACGCGACCCATACATAGACGAGTGCGCCAAGAATGATTAGCCCTAACAGAATTAGTAGAACGCGTTCTTTCATTGGAATCTCCTTTAGTTCACCGACCTCGACTTCTCATACCAGTTCGAGCCATCGTAGACCAGCGTAATTGTATCGTCAGCGGTCGTCACGAAGTTGCCCGCCAGCTTCAAGTTTGATCCGTCAGTGAAGGTCAGCGCATCGTCAAAGATGATCGTGATAACCGTTCCCGCTTCGACGCTCGTGCCTGAAACGCTTGTGATGTTCGTTGTGCCGGTGACGTGAAAAGTATTCCCGGTGATCGCGATCGTGGCGGCAGAAAGCACGTTGCCGCCCTTGAAAGAGTTGAAAACTCCAAGTATCGAGAACCTGCCCCGCTCGGCGCTGCTCACCCCAAACACGATCGGCTGCGCGCTCTCGGTGTTGATAGCGATGCCCTGCGTTGTCGGGTTCGCGTCGAAGAACAGACGCCCAAGCAAGATCGGAACAGGTGTGTAGTTGCTTCCGGCGAGGCCGAAAAATCCAGCATTCGCCCCCGCGTTGTTGGTGAGCAGGATGGCCGCGACCGCCGTCACGCCCGTAGAAGTGTTGCTGATCGTGAGGCTGGTGATTCCATCCTGCGCTTGTGTAAGCGTCATCCCAGACGTGAAGCTCGGGGCTGCTGTCATTGCGACGTTGCCGGTTCCTGAAATCGAATATTCTCCAAGGGCTCCTGCGTTATCGAACAACACGCGAGTTGTCGTGCCGCTCGTAATACTGGTCGTCCCTACCGTTAGGTTCCCGCTTCCGCCAGTACCCACGTTTTTCCATGAGCCACCGTTGTAGACCTTCAACGAGTCATTAACGGTGTCGTACACCATCGGCACTTCGCCCGTTATGGCGACAGGTACTCCGCTCGGCGCTCCCGCCATGCCCATCATGTACAGAAAGCCGGTCGTGCCGGTCGTTCCCAGAAATCCGTTGCCGAGCACGATTGATCGCCCGGCGGGGCTTACCCGGACTGTATCATTCACGCCATCGGTGCTGCCCTGAATGAGAGGGATATCGTTGCTGTTCCCGACCGCCCAACTCACTAGACTTGTCTGTGAGGGAATACGAATAGCTCTCTGCGTTGTCGCGTCAACCGAACCCGGTCTGAAATCTATTCCAGTGAAGAAATTTCCAACCGTTCCGCCGTGTGTGTCGATATAGACGGCAACGGTGCTCTTCTTATCTCCAACCGCGACAATCCCAATCCCATTGGCCCGGTTCCCTGCGGTGCCGTAATCCCCGCCCGCGTCGAATCCCGTCTGATTGTTGATATTGAATTCCGCGACCGAGCGATCCACGTTCGTGATGTCTTGCTCCATCGAGAACGCTGCGGCGAAGTGACTCTGCCCCGCACCGGCAATCGCGCCAACCGCTCGGACGTACATCCCCGAGATCGAACCCGCTGTTGTCTGACGCGCCCAGATGTCCACCATCTCCGCGGCGCCCGCGCCACCCGCGTGTGTCCCGTAGAACGTGGCGACGAGTCCTACCCCGCCAGCCGCAGCACCGTTCCAAATCTTCGACACGGTCATCGCGGGAGCGACATTTGTACTCGGGGTAGCGGAAGTGCCAGAAGCGATACTGACGAACTCCGGGGTCGAGACAGGAGTGAAGATGCTGCCGCCAGTGTGCGTGCCTGTGCCGAGAGTAGTGATCCCGGTCAACGTTTTGTTGCCAGCAACGGCTTGATTGGTCGTCAGGTCTACAAAAGAGCCCGTGCTGACCACTTGCCAGGTGCCGTCAGCTTTAAGGAACTTGCTTGCCGCGGCGTCACCCGCGGCTGGCGTTGGTACAGCGCCACTTGCCCCGCCAGCGCCCGTGTCACCCGTCATCAGGCCAAGCCGTGCTGCCGCGACCGTTCCCGACGTAATCAACGAGCCTGCAATAGTGACTCCGCTTAAAGCGCCATCGTCACTGATCACGCCCGTTGAGCTCTGAAGTAGCGCGCCGGTCGTCCCGTCCCATCTGGGAATCGTGTTGTCCGTGACGGTGCCTGGACCAAACACCGCGGCAGGCAAAGGAACATCAAAAAGAGTCGTTAAGCTACAGGTCGAAGTGGCGGGCCAGGTTCGAGTGACTGGCGTCGCAAACGCAGGGTGTTCGCTCGATATCGTTACTTTCGCACCCTGCACAATCTTGATTCGCGCAATACCGGCGGCGTCTGTCGAGACGTTAAAGCTGGCTGGCTGGACAAGTTGGCCGCTGACAACCGAGGAATGAACCTTAACGAAGAACTTAACGCCGGGAAGCGGGTTGCCTTGAGTGCCGAAAATTGTCGTCGAACAAGTGCAGGTTGAAAGGGTCGGTGTAGCCGTGCGCGCGCGGCTCGCCGTAAGCAAGGAAGCGGAGGCGACCACAAGGACCGCGAGAAGCAACAGGAGTTTTCGCATCAAAGCGCCTCCGTGTTATTTGTCGGGTTGAGTTCCCGGTTGAGTTGCGGCCCCAGTTGAGATGTTCGGTTGTTTCTTTACTGCGACGAACTTCAAGCCGTCCTTGCCGTCACTGGTCGCTTGCCATTCCGTAGGCTTAAGCCCCATCTCGCCAGTCACCGGATTCTTAGTGAGTGCCATGAGCGTGCGGATCGCGCCATCGATTTTGTTTTGGTAGCCCTGATTAGATTGGGCCTGCTCTGCGAGTAGATCCTTGATCGGCTTCTGTTGGTCTGGCGCTGGTACGATTTCTTCGACCGCTGCGGCGGCTGTTGATGCGGCACGCGCAGCGCCGACCGTCCAAACGACTATTACTGCACCGATCAGAACGACAAATACGACGCTGAGAAACAGCGTGCGGTTTCTGTTGAAGGCTGCGACCACAAATTGAAGTGCTTGGTTCATAAGTTCCTCGATTCCCTCCTGAAGTTCTTTGCTGACCTGACCGCGAGGATAATCCAACTCGCTCGAAAACACAACTTCAAGCGGCCATCTTCGGCTGCTGTGCCAATCGAATCTTGAACAGCGCTGATTGATCGTATGCGGTCAGATCGAACGGCACGCGTTCGTATCCTTGAGCAATCATCCGCGTTCTCACGATACCCGCCAGTCTTCCCGCCTCTTCCAGAAATACTTTCAGCCGCGGAATCTCGTTGGCGAATTCCTGCCCGCCTACCTTCTGCATCAGCACCAAAATTGCAAAGTCCAAACAGCAAGCGTGATAGGCCAGTGGCGCGTCCAGAACCGCGGATAAGCTCGAGAGTGAAAGCGGCGTCGGGGAAGCCGCATAGGTAAGCCGCGCTGTTACTCCTGCGTCATCTTGGGGATAGACCGCCAACAAATCACAGCCGAGCACCGCGTAATATTCAGGCACGATCGAAAGCGTGTTGGTGAGATCAAGGACCGCCGTTTCTGGCGTCACCGTCCAGAACGGATTCAGCAGATTCAGTTGATGAACGCTTGCGGTCTTGAGCCTCTTCCCACCAACGGTGAACCGCAAGGGCACGATGAAATCCGCGAGCGGCGTGCTTGGGTGCGAAAGAATATTGTGAAAACATTGCGATGCTACGAGAGTGAAGTTCGCAGTAACTTCTTTCCAGAGCGTGAGCAGGGCGAAGAGTCGCAGAACATAGTTCAGGGCATCGACAAATTCCTGCGAAGTCCAGTAGATCGGCGTGGTCTCTTCGTCGAGCCGTTCGGTTATTCTGTCGAGTGCGTCTTGAAGGGTCATCGTGCTATCCCGCTCGATTCGGTTTTAGGTTCGGTGAGCGCTTCCAGTATGCGTTGCGTCTTGGGAACCTCGGATGCGACTGCGTCCAATTCTTTGTGGGTCATGTTCGGATCGGCGAGCCGTGCCGCGTTAGTCTTCCACTTCTGAAGCAAACGTTCTCCGATGCCCCAAAGCGTATTCACCACGAAGATCGCTACCGCGCCGGCCAGCAGCGCGAACTCGCCGCCGAGATCAAGGCCTCGTTTCGAAGTCCAGACGCTTAAGCCGCCCGCCAGTGCCGACAGCGCCTGTCTTGCAATGGTCGTCAGAGCGATCTTGATTGCTGCCTTATCCATTACCCTTTTCTCTCAGCTTCGCCACGTTCGAATAGGGGGCCGCCGCCGGACACTTGGAAAGTAATCAGAGGCAGGTGCAGGACGCCCGCCTCTGATCGCAGCATGACCGGCGACGGTCCTTTCTCGTTACGCAAAAGCCAGCAGTAACGTGATGACGTAGTAGGCAATCGCGAGGACGATGACCACTAGGGCAATCTTATTGAACGGCTCCGGTAGCCCGATCCTTCCGAGTGCCCAGAACAGCGCATAGGCTATCAGGCCAGCGATCACGATCTTCAAAAGCAAGACCAGAACGGCGGGCAATGCCGGGGCCGCGAGCATCAAAAGAGGTATGGTCATAACGTTCCTTTGAAACAGGGCGACTTCTACGCCGCCCCTGATTGGTTACGCCTCGACAAGATCGCCGAGCTTCAACTTGATGTCCGTCACCGCAGCGGGATCACCTTCGACTACGGTCACACCGAACACGCCGGAGCCGAGCACCGTCCCGTCTCCAAGTGCAATGCTGATATTCAGCGCGGCGACGCCGGGATTACCGAACTTGACGCCGTAGCTGCCATCATCGTTTTTCGTGATTGCTACCGCGTCCGCGTTGTCGGATGTGAAAGATTTGACGAGTGAATCGAGTACGGCCTGATCCTTAATCGCGTGGCCTTCCGAATCCGTCACGGTTTCGCTGAACGACGCCACCACGTCGGGATTATCTGCCTTAACTTTGAACATGATTAACGCTCCTGTTGTTTTGGGCCGTTCGTTGGCCTTGACGAATCTTTCAAGCAGGGCAAGAAATCTATCGACCTGCTCAGTGAATTTTTGAGTGAAACCTATGGTGTGTCTCATGGCTTCATCGACTTATAGAGCGCATAGAGCGTTATCAGCGTGAGAAGTACCCAGCTAATCATCTCGCGAACGGAAAGAGCGCCTTGCTTTTGCCCTGATCCAACAGACTGCTCTCGGCGTAGTGCCTTTAGCTCGGATACCATCTCAGCCATCATTGGCGATTCAACCGTTGCCTTTCCTTTGCCCTCAGATGAACTTAACTCTAGAGCCGAGAGCCGCTTAATTACGTCCGACATCTGCTGCTGAAACGTGTCGGCCAATGCCTTTGCCGATGCCGCTACCTGAACCTGAAGCGCCTCCGCCTTCGCGGTAGTCGCCGCTGCCAGAACCCTCAGGTCTTCCCGGTCGTTGCTTCTAAGAGCATCCAGCCGCCCGGCCTCTGCCTTGTGCAGCGCGTAATCGTGAACCTGATGGATAACTGTGATTTCTTTAACATGGTCAGCCTTGAGGTTTGCGACCTCCCGCACGCGCGCAATCTCTGAGCCTACATATCGACGTTCGGCTTTACGAAGATCATCTTGACGGATGCTGTCATGTTTCGCGAGCTGTCTAACGTTCTTTGAGGGATCAATGACGCTGCCTCCAAACGCGTCTACACCAAGCCCCGGCATACGTCCATTCCGTGCTCTGCGTTTCTTCGCCATCTTTGCTCATTATGCCGCCTTGCTGCACGCACGTCTTGCGGCCCACATTGCCTTACTTGCAGCAGAGATCTTTGCAATCACGTCAGGTGGATGCTTTCTGCCTAGAGAGTTCTTGTTACCCATTCTGGCCGCAGATAGCTTCGCATGATACTCCGGGCCTCTGGCTCTGACGGAACGTGCCATGTTTGCCCGCGCCTTCGCGCTTAGCTTTTTACCGATCTTCGCAGCCGATATTTTAGCGCGCGCCTCAGCGCTAATAGTTTTACCTCTGTGTCCGTTGCCGATTTTTGCACATATCTCAGGACTGCGCTTACGGCCAGCCAAGCTCTTGGATAGCTTCAGCTTAGTTTCATCCGAGGTCTTATATCCAAGTAACGATCCGGCGGTAGGTGAGATATTATATTCAGGATGCAATCCGTCAAAGCATGCCTGTTCAAACATTAGTAAGTTCTCTTTTGCGCATATCAGTAATACGCGAAAGACAAATGCCTGCGCACCGTATTTATTCCATGCCTGTTGTAGTATCTTGCTATGGTGACTGTCACGCCCCAGTAGCGAGCGGTGTTCAGCCCACCGTTTGTTGAAACATACAGCAGAGCCGATATAACGCTTGCCGTTCAGCCGGTTCGCAATCTCGTAGATACCAGTCATACCTTTAATTATATCACATCAAAGACGTTACCGCTCCTGTGGTTTGCGCTTTTTCCGCTTCGCCATTCACATCGGCTCCTGCTACGGAATGACCTTCTTCGTCACGCGGTTCTTCGTCTCATCTACCACGTATTCAAGTTTCGCCTTGAAGACAAGGTAGGCGTCGTGAAGCTCGGCATCGAGGTCGGCCACGTCTTTGAGCATCCCGTGTTTCTCAGCCTGTTCAGCTTCGTGCTGCGCGGCCTTAAAGTATCCTGTTAAAATCTTGCGTTTCAGGATAACGTCATCAAGCAAGCCTGGGGACATAATCGCTTCTCCTATCGTGTCGCACGATCGATCTTCACTTCCAGCGACGCGATTCTGCTTTCAAGTTTACCGCTCCAAGCCCAATTTGCCTGAGCCTGCTGTCGAAGCTCGATCATCTGCTGATCCGAACTCTGGCGCATCGTGTTCACATCGGCACGTGTCTGTTTGGCGATATCAAGAGCCTGCCCGATATCCCCTTTAATGCTCTGAATCGCATCGAGCAAAGCCTTCTTATCGTCCTCAACGAGCTTCTTATCATCGGCCCGGTTTGACTCAGTATTCTTCAAAGCCTGTTGAACCGTCCCGTCTATCAATCCGCGCTGATTAGCCTTCTCCGTAAACGTAATGGTCAGGGTAATCGCGGCGATCAAAATAGAGATCGCTGCTAGAATCGGTCCGAGCCCAATCTCTTTGATTTGTCTGGTCAATTTAGCCTCAATGCGAGGTTTGTCACTTTCCTCGTTAGGGGTCAGATTGGCATTATCGGCGCGTCGTTCTCCATATCTATTACCGAACCTTGAAATGTCGGTTGCCATTAGCTTTCATCCTATCTCCCAGAGGTCCGCAAGTCATCCACAGGCGCATTGAGAGCTTCTCACCCTTCTACTTATTCGACCACCTGATCTTCTTCGGTGGCCTCTTCTTTTTGGGCTTCTTTGTCTTCGCCATCGTCAATCCTTATTGCCTTGCAGCGCCCACACCGCAAGTGAGCCCAGACTGATCGAGATAATGATCCACATCGCCGCTACAGCGTGGCCGGTCACGAACAGCACGAACAAAAAGACGCCGATGATAACGCACGCCCCGGCAACGTACACGCCGCGCATTATGTTGTCCCAGTCGCCGGATCGAGGGCTGCTGTCACTCATTGGGTGCGCCTTTCTGGACTACAGAAACTTCACCGGTGCTATCGTGAAACTCTCGCGCAGCAAAGAATCGTAAGTCACCCTCACCACCCGCGCTGACAGATGCAACTATGGACGCCCACCCATCCGGGTCAATCACGAGATCAAATACGACATTCGCAGTATGGAGCGAAGTGTTCGCCTCGGGGAAATCAGACGGCGGTGATTTTAACTGAAATACACGAACGCTGCCGTTCCGCAATCGACCCCAAAAGATGTTATCCTTCAAATGAAACATAGCCTACCTGCATTCTTCCACTATCACCACTTCGCGCCCTGCTGCTTGCCGCTCCCATTCCCGGACTGCGGATTCACGATCTTCTCGCGCCACGCCTACGGGCCTGCCTTTCTCGATCATCACGAAATAGATTGTCATGGTTTCCACCTAATCCCTTCAAGCAAATCTGCTCGACTCTCGCCGCGAACAGCATCGCCGTTGCCTTCTCTTGCTTACGCCCCACCGCTAAGCCGATCTCAGCCCGCGACTCAGCGAGAAGCTGGCGCAGGGCGTCTTCGTTTTGAGAGCTGTCATTGCTCATAAGGCTCAACATTGAAGTGAATCCCTTCGTTCGTCCTACTCTCAGTCGTGCTGCGCAATTGCGCCGTCTCACCTGATCTGTAAAAGACACGAACCATATAGGTCTTCTTGTTCGGCTTGAGATCGAGAAAGATATGCGAACTGGCCGGGAGAGAAAGAACGTAGGGCAGTTTCTGCGTGCCCTTGATCTTATGCTCAACCTGATCCGGCCCGTCATAGAATCCATCGAACTTTACCGAGTCAGCAGTGATGCCAGTGAACTCAATTGTATAGACCGGCCCGTCCTGCGCACCTGTCGTGAGTGCGAGAAAGAGTAGAACGAGCACTATCTGAATGATCCTCATCTCTTCACCTTCTCGTAGAAGGTTCCACATTCACGACAGACCTTGAATACAAGGCCGTCAATGCGGTGATCCTTCTGTGGCGCGTCGTCTCCGCACACTGGGCAGACTTCTCTTGTCTTTCGCCCGAGTAGAATATCCTCGCCATCATCGGGCGGGCCGCTCTTTCGCCTTTGGGCAAATACGGAGACAGAACCGCCGAACAGTAGTGAGATTGCGGCGAGAATGCGTCTTCGGTTGAACATAAAATCCCCTTAGGAGAATTATTCAACTCTCCATCTCCTTGAAAATCCATACATTCTGAATTGAGCACTGCTCAATCCATTTGTAGATTTGTTTGTTGCTCGGGTCGTGCAAAGTTGCGCCTGACCAAAACACAATGTGCTGTTCACCAAAATTGTTTAACGAGGGAACCTGCAACAAGGCACGGCGGCCGTTTAGAAGCTGTCGGAGACTACTATGAGCCGCCCATTCCATTGGCAATCGGACAATCCAATAGTCCTTATCAATACTGAGACCAGCAATCTCAAGGGCTTCCCGGCAGACTGCACCATGCGTGCCATGCGCGTCCTCTACTTTCTTTCTAAATTCTTCGGGCCACAAGTCGTCATAGGGCTTCTGCACCGCCATCGCGACGCAGGCGAGCATACAATCATAAGTGGACCGCTGTTTACAGACGCTTTTATCCATGCTTCTGCTTTCCCTTTTTGCGTTTAAGGCAGTACGCAATTGGGCTCTGACGTGCAACGCAGCATGCAGTTGCAGTATGAGTTCTCACAGACGCTCGAGGGATAGCCCGCCAAACATCCGTTGTAGAGTATCTCACATCTGCTCTCGCAGGTTGGGACCGGTCTGAATGCCGCAGTCAGAACAAGCAGGCTTAAGACAGCGATGAGTATTAGTCGTGTTTTCATCAGTCCCTCGATTTAATGCTGAGCATGTGGCCTATCGCACTGTTCTTTGTTCCGCTCTGAGTGCTGACGTTCCACATGAGATTCAAGAACAACTGTGCCGTCAGGTCGATGCCGGAACTTGCCGCCGTGTTGACATCGTGGAAACCCGCGAATGCGGTGTTGGCCGATGCGCCCACCGGAAGGTCGGCGAAGCCGTGGGCTATCACGGTTCCGCTCGACCCTGTCGTTACGGTGCCGAGCGTTGAGATTGTTAGCCACGTTTGGGTCGTGCTGGCCGTCGCCGCCGCGCTCGTCCAACTCACGAGTGTCAGTACCGTACCTGAGCCACAGCCCGACACTGTGCAGAGTTTGACCTTGAAAGTTTGCGTTGGGGTCTGGGTCGTGCCGGTGGTCCAGGTGCCGCTTGCTTTGATGTCCAGGACCGCCGACGAGCGATTCAGGTAAGCCGCTGGAAGCGTGACTTCAAGTAGCTGAGTGTCGGTAGCGGCGACTCCGTTCACTGAGACCGTCGAGACTACACCGATGCCGTTGACCGTGCTGTCGGCTTTGCCTCGAGTAACGGCGCTGTTGGCGATTGTTGTTGCTACCGCGCCCGCCGAAGTCGTCACGTCCCCAGTAAGCGCGGGCATCTGTGCGGCCAGCACGGAAGTGTCCGTTGCCATCAAGGTTTTGCTGGCCGGAATCGTAGTTGCATTGACGGAGGTTGTACTACTGAGCGCGGCGGGAATCTGCGCGGCGGTTGCCGTGCCCGAGAGATTCGAGAAGGCGGGCTGGACAACCGTTACCGTTCCGTCATCATCAATCGCCGTGACAAAGCTATTAGAGACTGCCGCCTTTGTGCGGACGCCATGCTTAACTACCCCGGCATCATCTTTGACTGAGAGGTTCTTGCTGGTCGAATCGACGTAGATTGATCCTTTGCCCGCAGCGGGAGTACCGGGAGCCGTGATCGCGGTCGTCAGAAAACTACCCGATGTAATCGTGCCGGTTGGGAGTGTGGGCGTGCCCGTGAAGGTTGGTCCCGCAAGATTGGCCTTCAGGTCAAGTGCTGTCTGTTGAGCGGTACTGACGGGCTTTGCGGTGTCGGCGGTGTTATCTACATTATTCAGCGACAGCGAGCTTTTCAACGTCGCCGTGCTGATGTCGCCGTTGAGTGCGTTCGATGCAACCTGCAAAGTCTTTGGCACATAGTCGGCTGTATCGCTGACCCAATTCGTGCCATCGCTCGTGCATCGAACCTTTAGCGAGCCACCGCCAACCGTACAGTCCGAGGTCGTCGAAGAATCGGTCACGACATAGGTCTTTCCTGTATTGTCGGCGGCGGCCGGCAAGCCCGAGACGATGACCCGTTTGGTATTCTGCGGCGTCTGCGCGGATGCAGACAGGAGAAGAATCAAAACGAGGATAGTAGATAGAGCGAGTCGTTTCATAAGCATTCGACCGCCGTCATATAACTGCCCCTGAACACCGTCAGCGTGCCTGTCACGTGTGAATTCTGGGCCACTCGTGGAATCAGCGTTCCGTCCGCACTCGGCTCAAAGGTGAAGTACACCGTTATTCGCCCTGAGCCCGTGAAGGTCGCCGCTGTGATCGCGGTCGAGATAGCCGTGACTTGCGTATTGATCGTCAGCGCTGAATCGAGACCGTCCGCGTGGGCGCGGAAGTTCGTGACCGTTGCAGAGCCGCCGTTGAAGTCCAGCTTGACGCCTTCGGCCGCAACTGAATCCGACACCAACAGAACGACCATTCCCGCATACTTATGCCCACTGTAGAAGGTGCGAGAGCAGCCGGTGAGACTGGCGAGAGTCGTGCTGCTGACCGTCTGATCCGCGGCGAGAAAGCAAGTCTCCCCACGAAAAGATGCATGAGACGCGATCTGAGAATGGGCGACGAAGTAGCCGCCAAGCGCGATCAAGAGCACAGTAATTGTCAGTAAGGCTTTTCTCATTACTGTACTTTTTCGACGTATTCCCGAACGAACCCGCCACCAAGTTTCGCGTCGATGGCTTTCATCAGCCGCTCCATGTCGATGCGGAGAACCTTGCCGGTGACGGTGTTCTTGCTCAGAAATATCCATTCGTTTGAAGTAAGGTCATGGGGTGAGAGCAACGTTGCGTTCCCGGCTGCGTCCATTACCCGTAACTCACCAGAGGTTGAATAGAGCGAGATGCCGTTAGCCAGCGTGCCGACCGGGGCCGTTCCATCGAAAATATCCAGCGTGTTAGTTCCTTCGGTTGTCGCGCGAGCGGCGGTTCCCGCTATTTTCACGTTGTTAGCGGGATCGATCATGAACATGTAGGTGCTGTTGCTTTCTTTGAAGATCAGGAATTGCTTTGAACTGCTCTCCACGCCGATGGTCGTTTCGGCAGTGCTGGCCTGTTTGAACTGGAAGTACGTGGCCCCGCCTGACATATCCATCAGCGTCATTGCTCGATTAGTCGATGGGGCTATGCCGACGCCGAGCTTGTTGGAGAGGGTCCAGTTATCGCTCGCGTCCGTGACCAATGAACCATTTCCGCTGACCGCAGTGCCCGTGGTCGCGTAGTAAGCCACTCGATACTGAGTGCCGCTATTGACCGTTCCAGAACCACCACCCGATGCAGTAGCCCACTTCACTCCATTGGTTGAGGCGGCGTCAGCGGTCAGCACTTGTCCGTCTGTTCCAACTGCGAGTTTGTTCAGCGTAGTAGAGCCTGCCGCCGCGAGGATGTCGCCCTTAGTGAAGCTAGTTTGGCTTGTCCCGCCCTGTGCTACCCCTACGGTATTCAACGCAGCCGAAAGAATCTTGCCCGCCGAGTCGGTCAGCGTAGTTGGCCCTGAACCCGTCTTGAGCAGTCCGCTCACGGTTAGATCGTCTGCGAACGTAGCCTTCTTGGTTGAAAGAATTGTGAAAGCTGCCGCTAGCGCGTTCAATGATGAGCCGGTAGAGCCTGCCGGGGCAACCTTGAGGATCAGCGATCCACCCGCACCCGTTCCTGTTCCCTGCGAAGCGTCAAGCGTAAAGTCCGCGCCCGCGATGTTGGTTCCGCTGGCGTTCTGCATGCTCAATGTCTGAGCAATCGGAGGATTCGCTGCGAGCTTTCCAAGCCTGAAATTATCCGCCGCCGCCCGGCCAATGATTGTGTCTGTTGAAGTAGCACCAAGTATCAGGTAAGCATCGGCCCCAGTTCCGAGATAAAGGTTCGCTCCTGAGATAACGTGCGAAGCCGAAACAACTGAGCCGTTCGTAGTTGTGACCGCTGAAGCCGTAAAGGGACCGTTGACACTTGCATTCCGGGCCATGAACAGGCCAGTCATGTTTCGCAGTGCGTCAATGTCCCTGATTCTGATGACGGTCGGATGAACAATCACGCCGGGAACGGTGATGGCTGATAGGGCGCTCCATGTCACGCCGCCATCGGTTGAGTCAGCATACTTGATTCCGAGCGAGGGGAAGTGATCAACGTAGAGTCGATAAGAGTTCGTTCCGGTCTGAACGATGTTCGGCCCCTCAATCGTGTTGCCCCACGAATTCCAATCGCCCGTATGGAGCGCGGTGTAGCCGCTGGTCAAGCTGGTTGAGGTCAAGACCTCGATGAACGAGTCAGTAGGTTGATTGCTCAACCAAAGCAGATAGTTCGCACCGATCTTGATAACGAACGGATCGATTGCGCTGACCGGAACTCCGCTGCCGGTTATGGCAACCGGGGTGCTCCAAGTTGTCATCGCGGCATTAGTCGGATGAACCTCGTAGATTTGATATGAAACCCCAGTGTCAATGCTGGTTGTTACAAAAATGTGGATCGAGGCATCGGTATCTACAAACCACTCAGGCGCGTAGACCCGATTGACACCCGTCACTGCCGACATATCAACGCTCTGAACGAGCGTCCAGTTGGAGAGGTCGGGAGAACTGATCACGTCGAAGGTCGTACCGCCAAAGTTGTTCGTATGGGCAACCCAATACAGGTTGCCGCTTTTCATAATTGAAGGATCACGCACAATCGAGGGACTGACCGGCGTATAGACCGCGCCCGTCGTCGGATCATTGCTGTTTAAGAAGTTGAAAGTTTTGCCGTCGTTTGAGGCGACCAGATACAGCGCCGATGTGTTGGTGAAACACGATGCGAGATAGATTCCCTGTCCTTCGTTGGTCAACGACCCGAGCGAGAGATTATTGCTCAATAGCAGATCGTTGTTGGCGTTCGTGACGATGCCCGAATTACCACTGACCGCCGTTCCGGTCGTTGCGTAGTAGGCAAGCCGATACTGAGTTCCTGAATTAACCGTGCCCGACCCACCACCACCGCCAGGCGCGGTCAGTACGCCCGCCGTTAAATCCAACCCACTGCCGATGCTTGTGAACTGGCTCCCGTTGATTTTGAAGACATTCCCAGTTCCAGCAGTGTCGTAAGTCTTGTTAGTGAAGGTCTGTGTTGCTGCCAACAGAGCAAAGATATCGCCGTTGACGGTCGGCACCGTATTCAGATTCGACCCGTTCACCCCGAACTTAGGAGCGAAGATAGCGCCAGTCTTATCGACGCCCGCGAGCAGCGCGTTCCCTTCAGTCTGGAACTCGACGACGTTCGAGGTCTGCGATGCGCCATTCCGTCTGACTGTCAGTGAAATCACGTCCGTTATAGGTTGAACGGCTTGCCCCGTCGTGAATAGGTTTCCAAGGGAGAGGCCGGGCAGCGTTGTAGTTGCGGAAGGGCCGGTGACGGTCGTGCCGTTGATCAAGGTGAGTGTTGCGGATGTAGCGGGCGCAGTGAAGGCCACTTTATTGATTGAGGTCGCTGTCGCCACTCCCAATGTCGGCGTGACCAGAGTCGGACTCGCGAAGATCGATGTCTTAAAATTCGCGACGGTGATCTTCTTCGAAGCCGCTGTGCCGGCTGGATCGTCCACTATCAGCAAAAGGTCGTCAGTCGTGACCGCTGTTGCGGCCGGTAAAGCTGAGACTTTGACTTGTGCGGCCACGAACGCGCACAAGGACCAGAAAGCAAGACACGCTATAATCGCGGCGGCAATCCGAAGTTTTCTATTGCTCATCATGGCTTTCACTCAGTTACTAGGGGTGTCCCGTCCTCGCTGACTAACGCCGTGCCGTCTTCGGTCACTAGCGGAGTGCCTGACGGTGGCGCTGCGCTACCTTCTGCATCTTGAAACATCGTGATCAGTTCCCAAGGATTCATCGCGTTAGTATTTCAGGCCGAGTTGAATCGTTCGCGCGCCGCCTTCTGCGCCGTTCGAGACGATCTTCACAAACCCAAAGGCGAACAGAGCGATTGGGAATGCATAGCCTCGCCCCTGTGTCACGGCGATGGAGACAAGCGTGTTCGTAGCGTCATACAGAGCAACGTAGGTCACTCCATCAGCACTCACCTGAAAGCTCACGGCGGTTCCGGTGAATGCCGCTGGCAGAACGAATCCGCCTTGCGCGAAAGGTTGGAAGCTGATCGCGTCGCTAACCGTGCCGCCGTTGGCGATGAGGCATTCATCGACGGAATAGAGCGCTTCGTTTCTCATTAGTCCAAGCCTCCCCATCGGCTATTTTGATTCCACGAAGCCGATTTACCCGCACCGCCAGCCGCTCGCTCGATTCGATGCTGAGTCCACGCCGGGTCCATTTGGAGCACGCCCGCCGACATTCGTTGCACGTCCTGATCCTGCATTCCCTTGAGCCCGTTCTGAAACTCCGCTTCTTTCATTTGCTTCATCGCGCCGTTCCCCTTGAGCGCGTACAGATCCGCTTCAACCCCAGCGAAGATGACCTCAGTGTCAATCCAATCAAGGAACTCTTCCTTTGCGTCGCTCATTCGGTTGACCTTCATTCGATAGTCAATCGGGAGCCCTTCGGCGGTGTCCGCTCCCGGATAAAGCTCTATCTGAGGAAAGCCGTCTACTGAGTCGTCTGCGGGGACAAACAGAAACGGGCCTCCGGTGTCAGCGGTCCTGCTTGGGTCGCGCGCGTCCAGCCAGGCTTTGCTTTTCTGCTCGAGCTCGATTCCGAGCCGCGGCACCGCAACCGAGCGAAAGATGTCGACGGGAGTTGGCAACGTGAATATCGCTTGCCAGATTCGAAACCCGGCATCCGTCACGTCGTCGCCTTCATACTCCCGATCGATTGAGAAGTTAGTCGCGTCAACGAAATTGAAGACGTAGAACTCAGGACCAGCCGCAATTCTGATGCGCCTGCCCTGCATATCGGCGGTGAAAGTTCCCCCAGTGAGAACTCCGGTGGTGGCGCCGTTGAGAATAGAAATGGTGCCGGTCGTGTATGCGGCCGGCACCTGGAGGATGGAAGTTACACTAAGGCGGGTCCACGGGAAGGACGACAACATTTGTTGAAGACGATTGTTGATGTAGCGATCGAGCAAATCAGGATGCACGCCGTTTCCGTGTGGAAGCTGCGCGAGGTCCATTTTGAATTTGCCGTATTGTTCACCCACTTACTTCCTCTGCTAAAGTTAGGCTTCTTCGGCCGAACCAGCGGCAAGCGCTTCCTCAATCTTTCCTGCCTTGCCCTCGGCAACTCCGGTAATGTCCGCATACCACGGGGCATCCTCGGTTCCGCTCGCGATCTTTTTGCGAAGCTGCGTGAATGTCGTGATGCCTGCGGCTTCAAGTTCCCCCTTCGAGGGGAAGCCATCGGGAAGTTTGCCCTTCTGTTCGACGGCGCCGACGTCGCCCGCAGGTTCGTCTTTGGGAGGTGGCTGCTCCATGGATGCCGAGACGACTGCCTTGCCCCCGCCTGCAAGCTCGAATTCGAGACGGGCCGCGCTGCCACCATCGCTGACAACTCGGATATTCGTGATTGCTGCGTGTTCAACTTCGTTGGTCTGCTTATCTTCGGCCATGAGCGCTCTCCTTTAGTCTCCGATACGGATAACGTCTTTCACTTTTCAAGCTACGTCCACGGTGGCTTAGGTGCCCGGATCAACAAGTGTCCCGCCGGTCGCCGCATCACCGTAGTAGTTGTTCACTTCCGACTTGCTGAGCTTGTCGATCGTAATCATCGCGGCCGCGACATAGGCTCCATAGTTGTTGCGGATGATTCCCGCTCCGGTCGTGTCTTCGGTTCCCGCAATCGTGATGAATACTTCGTCTGCGGTGGCGTCGAAGCCGGTTACATCGTTGTGTTCGATGACGTAGCCCTTGCCGGTTGCAAACGCAGTCGTGTCCGCGAGCGAGATTCCAACACCTGAGTTCACGTCGAGCGCGAACTGGTTGTACCCGATGTAGGAATAGGCGAACCCGAGCACGCCGATCCTAATGCAGGTTCCGGTCAGATCGCGGAACAGACAGTTGACAACTGTAAGGTTTGTCCCGGCGAACGTGGCGTCGTTGTCGTTGATGCCGACGACGCTTACCTTGTCCGCGCCGTTGAAGACGCACTTGTTGAAGGTCAGTCCGGCGGACGCTGCGCCATCTGCGTAGTCAACCAGATTGTCGCAGGTGTCGTCTCCGGCTTGAAACTCAATGCCGTGGAATTCAACGTTATCGACATCGACCTGAATCAAGTCTGCGATCGCGCTCGACTTGATTATTACCCGAGGCTTTCGTCCGTTGATAACTGCGGCTCTAAAGACCTGGCGAGCCTTTGGAACGAGCGATGCCGTCAGCGTGTATGTGCCACTGGCGATGATGATCGTGTCGCCAGCTGCGCCGTTAGCAATGGCCGCAGCAAGCGTCGCACCCGCCTGAGATGGCGAGGTGCCTGGATTTCCGTCGCTTCCGTTTGTTCCGTCAACGTAGCGCACGCTGTTGAACGGGCTCGCTTCCGGCATTGCGCCGATGAACGAGTTCGCTTGAACCTGATCGAAGCTTGTGATTGCCATTTTGCTTTCTCCATCCTTTGCGGTGAATCTATTTTCCCGGCCCGGAGAAAAGCGGACCTCGTCTAAATCACCGCTGATTGCTCAGTGGTTACAATAAATTTCTATGCTCCACCTGGGGAACCATACGTTCCTTGCCAGAAGCTCCATCCGCTCGAGCACGCCATCCACAGGGCCGACTTCGCCGCTCTCGACTCAAACTCGAAGTGAGTCAACAGCGCCGGTCGCTCGCGCCAGTAATACTTCAACCCGGTCAGCGAGGTCTTGGCGGTCAGATACCACGCGCGAGGCGCAGCCGCGACGTAATCCCAGACGCTGAAGTTCTGGAATGAACCCATGTCGGAGATCGAGCGGAAGGCGTTGATGGTGTTGTTGGCCGTGTCGCTTCTCATCGTCCCGCGCAGGATTTCAGCCGCGCGAAACATCAGCGACGGCGGCACAATCAACTCTTCGGGCGGCAACATCAACAGCTTGCCCTTATCGCTGGTCAGTCCGCGCATTGCGATGATCGCCTGCTCAAGAGCAAAGATCGAAAGGTCCACTCCCGACGCAGGCCGGTTCGATTGAGTTCCGCCGCTCTCTTTCGGGTGATCGGTAGCAAACAGTGCCTTGCCGTCCGGTCCGGGGAAGCTCGCCGAGAACCCGTTCAGGAAGTGGCTCGCGGTGATGATCTCCGGTGTGATCCTGCCCGAACGTCCCAGACCTTTTGCGTGCGCATCGGCCAACCCAAATTTGTCGTCGCGCTGCAACTGATGCGACAGCGCGTATCCGCGGTTGTAGTCGAGATGCACGTAGGTCTTCGGAAAGCTCGGCTGCAAGGTGTCGTATTGAACCTTCCCGTTCTCAGCCACCTGCACCAACAACCCGATGTCACCAACGCCGGTGTCTTGCTCAATCGAGCGGGATGAACTCATCACGTTGAAGTAGCGGGTGTACTGAGTCGGGAACAGGTCGTATTCCTTGTTCGTGAGCTTGTTGAGCGCCGGCAACTGGCTTGCGAGGTAAAGCTCCGGGTACTGCACTCTGATTTCGACTGGCATAACAGTTTCTCCTTAACGAAACTCCAATCTTTCTGCGACGCCTTAGACGCCGGCTGCTCCTGGCGTTTCGCGATGATGCGTGAACACGCACTCCACGCGACACCACGAACCGTAGTTGTTGGTCACATCCGGGAACTTGTCGATCAGCGTCACGTCAGTGCTGCCCGAAGCTGCAAAGGTGGACTCATCCAGTTCGTGCCCGGATAGCTTCGTTGTTGCGTTCCCGGCGTTGCACTCGATGTTTCCGTTGAGCCCGCAGTTCGCCGCCGTGAATCCGTCGGTGTCGTTGTTGTCCTGAGCCTCGAAGACGACATCCCAGTCGGTGAAGACCCACTGATCGGTCAGCGTCGAGACGGCTCCGTGATTGACCGCGATCCCCGAGGGAAGCGTTGTGCCCGGCGTGGTCAGTCCCGGCTCGATGACGGGGCCGCTCGTTGCATCGCCCGCCTTCTGCATGACGACATCGTTCTTGAAGATTGCGGTTCCAAAGGCTGCGAGCTTTTTGAAGACCCTGGTTTCGAGCGGACCGCCGCCGCGTCTGCGAAGCACCGCGAGGCCGTGTGGATTGTCAACGTTTGCCATGACTATTTCTCCTTAACTGGAACTCGGAATTCCCTCTTATGAATCGAGAGGGACGTAATGCGGCATTTCATCTCCGCGTCTGAGCGTGCTTTCGCGCGTTGGAACTGGTCGCCCGCCCTTGACGGAGCCAAGGTCGACGCCTTGGGGTCCGCCCACGTCCTGGAACGGCGCGTTCACTTCCTCTGCGAATCGCGCGTCCTGTTGCTCTTGAACCTCGCGGGGCTTGAAAGCGAGCCAGTGATCGGCACACATCACGCGCTGTCCGTTTCCGTCGTGCACGTCCTGGAAGCCGTCGCTGCCCAGCAGCTTCACGGTGTCAGGGTGCAGCCATCGGAACACCATGCCCGGATTCGCGTCGCGATAAGGCTTGTCGAGCTGATCAAAGAGAAGGCCCGCGGCTTGGAGCCCTTTGCCTTCCCACTCGTCTTGAATCACGAGCGCACGATCTTTGCCGGCGTTGCGTGTCTCGATTGCTTCATTGTCGAAGTGTCCTGCGATTGGGCTTGAGCCCTTGACGCCGGTCAGCGGACTGACCGCGTTTTTCAGGAATGCTTTGCTGCCCGGTTTCGCTTTCTTGTTCTCAAGCCGATAGCGCGCTTCTTCAACCGAGAGCGCTGCGATGTCGGCCTGCTTGTAGCCGAGAAAGTTCAGACGTTTGATTTCTTGTGGAGAAAGCGTCTCCGTGTCTTCGATCGGAGAAAGAGCGTGGACCTCGGGCTTAGAACCCGTTCGGGCCTTCTGCGGCTTGGAACTCATTGGGAAACTCCCGTTGGGACCAACGAGAGAGACTTATTTAGGAGGGTACTAACGAGTCAGAGTTTTACGCGCCCGGTTGCCAGCCGACTATCGATTTCGGATCGTAGGCTTCTGCGATTTCCTTAGCTGTCAAGCCCCTCGCTTCCGCTTGTCGGGCTAACCTGGGATCGACTTCAACCTTCGCACCTTTGTCGCCGCTCGGCTTGCCCTTACCGTTTGGCTGCGACTGCCGACGGATTCGAGCATCACGCGCTTCTTCTGCTCTCGCAGCGGCGGCATCTTTGCCCTCGCGAGTCTTGCCTTCTCGGAGAAGGTTCAACTCGACATTCTTGGCTGCAATCTCAGTCAGAACGGCTTCCGGTGTTTTCGCATACAACTCGTTTTCTTTGAGCTTTGCGACTTCGGCGAAGGTGGCTTTGGCAAACTCTGATTCAGGTTTGGCGAGTTCGGGATACTGGCTGTTGACTCCGTTGAAGGCTCCAAGCTCGTTGAGCGTGTTTTGAATCGCTCCCTGGGCCGCGCGTGCTGCAATCTTCGTTGCACGCTCATCGATGATTCTCGCTAAGCGCTTGCCGCCGTCGTCGGCTGTCGCAAGTTCCGCAAGATCGATGTTCAGATCTTCATCTTCGGGCTCGGGCTTCTGTTGTTTCTCGGGGCCAGCGTGGGTGCGACGAAGTTCTTCTCGGAGCTTCTTCGCATCGTCGAAATGAAACTGTTTGGTACTCGCCTCTTCCTCGACTCTCCCTTTTAGTCTCTTGTTGTCCTGTTGAAGCTCGCGAGTTCGGGCCGCTTCCGCTTCGTACTTCTTCGCGTAGAATTCGGCCTTCGCTGCTGGCTCTTCGGGTGGAGTTTCTAGCTCGGAGTCGTCAGCTGTTGGCTGATCGTCGAGCGGTTTGGTGGGATCGATGTCGTCGATCAAGTCGTCGTTTTCGTCTGCCAAAGGAAGTCTCCTTAGTGCTGGTTAGGGCTCCAGCCGGCCGGTCTCGTTTGTGATGTTCGTTGAATTGATCACTTCGGGTACAAGTGTGTACTCGCTTCTGTGGAGATTGTCAAGTGCCTGGAGAAGCTTTTTTGGTGAGAGCTGTCACTTGCTGCCTCTCAGCTTCGCTTTATGCTCGAACTTGGTATTGCGATAAAGCGCTGTGGCCTTCCTCGCATAAGCATCGGAACACGCGCCGCATATCAAGGCAAATTCCTGATCTTTGATGTGACAAAACCATCGGCACGTTCCGTTGGTCTCCCAGTAGAGTTGCTCGTAGGTTTTTTGACAGCTCCGACACTTCACTTCTTCGACGGGACGATCTGAAAGCATCAAGCTCAAGCCGTCCTGCATCGCATCGCGCGCCTTGATAAACAGCGTGCGGCATTCCAAACAGCGATAGCCGTCCGCCTGATTACCGAGTCCGTACTTGCGAACTTCGGATAGCGCGATCAGCTTCGTGCAGCCGTTGCAGGTTACGGAGTCGATGATCGCCGCGCTGTGAGGTGTTGTGCTCATTCGTTGACGTAAGATTTCGCGACGGGCTCAAACACTTCGCCGTTGCCGCCTGCTTGCCGGTAGAGTTGGTTTGGGAGCTCCAGCACTTCGCACAACGCCTTGATGCGCGCTTGAAGTCCGGGCACGTCCGCGAGATTTGCCGACTGCAATTCTTCAGTCGCGCGCCGATACTCATACAGGTGCTTCTCGCGAAGCCGCAGATAAGCGGGGCTCGTCTTCAATCGACCAAGTTCGATTTGTAGGTCTTCTGGGCTTGGCATTACTGAGCTCCGACCGGCCCTATTCCCGGTCCCGCCTGCGACCCCATCGTCTCGCTCATCATCGCGTCGGGCGCAGCCACTTGAGGCATTGGAATCATCGGCGCAGCCGAGCCGCCTTGTGACGAATTCTTACCCTTGGACTTCTTGCTGCCGTTTGATCCTGCTGCCATCGCATCGCTTGCGTGAGCCGCTGCCGCAAGAGCTGTGACGTGTTGCAGTACTGCGGCCATCTGAGCTTGCTGTTGCTGCTTGGCCGCGATCTGTTGGATGTGCTCTTGAATGTGGCTGTGGAGTCTGAACAGCGCGTCCTCGTCAACTTCGTCATCCGGACCATCGGCCATTTTCTCGAAGTCATGATTGTGCCGAATCAAATGCTTTTGATCGTCGTCGCTTGGCTGAACAGGAACCTCTTCGCCGCGCAGCATCGAAAGCCATTCTTCCTTCGGGTCAACCGACAGCTCGGGTGGCTGCGGCTCGGGCATGATTTTCTCGAGTTGAATGCCGAACGGCTTCAACGCCATTCGCGTGAGCCGCCACTGCGCATTCGCGTTCATCTGAATTATCGGAAGCTGTAACGCGAGTGCGAACGCCTGGAGCAAATCATCCTTCGCGGCTTCTTTGGCGTGAATCCCGGTCGCTGGTTTCAACTCGAAGTCAAACTCACCGCCGAACTCTTCCGCGGTCATCGCTGCGAAGCCGTTCTGAACTTCCTTCTTGAGCAAACCTTCGGCGTCTTCCCCGGTCACTCGGAAGAATTGCGAGGGCGGCGCGTACATCGCGCAGAGCTCCCAGAGACGCTTCAGCAGCTTTCCGAAATCGAGCAACAAAAAGCTCGTATCGAAGTTCACACGAAGATCACCGCGAGACAGAAGCGCCAGTGTTCCTCTTGCTGTGCGCGGGGCGTTAGGTCTGCCGCCTTCTCGTCCCGTTGAGAAATCCATGTTGCCCAACAGCTTCTCAACGATCGACAGCATCGTGTTCTGTTTTATCGTCGGGAACGTTGGGTCGTAACGGATGTTGTATAGCGCGATGTCCTCTTTGGGATTGTTGCTTGGAATCAGGATGCCTGGCTGAATCTTGAGTAAATCTGGATTGGCGTTCGATGCGGGACGGTAGCCTCCAAATGGGCCAACCGACATCTCGCCCCCTTTGGTTGCAAGGTTCTCGTTGATGCTGAGTTCTTCTTTGATCGACCAGAGCATCTCAGGCAAGCCCATCGGCCAATACTCGCCGGTTTGTCCAAGTGCAGCTTCGTAGATCGGGCGCTTGGTCGGAGTATCGGGGTAGAGCTCTGCGAGCTTCTGTCCGCCGATGATGCCGTTGAGATTCCCGACACCGCGCAGTTTCGGCGCCCATCGGATCACGATGTCGGTCTGACGCTTCTCGCGGTTCGGATCGGATGAATGCTGTTCGTCGCTGACGAGCACTTCGTTCGGCGCGGCTTGGTCGCTGGCGATGTCGTTCGAAGCTGGGCCTGGAGGGAGCTCAGATGGCGACTCGGCCGAGGCCCCCGTCTCCGCTGAATCACTTTCGAGTTTCATCCGCCAGCGACCGAGCCACGCGAACACTTCGATGAATTCTTTGTTTTGATATGACCTGTTCGACACGTCGACGCCAGCCGCGCGATCCTTCGCCTCTTTGACTCCTTGCTGTCCCGTGCCACTTTGATCGCGCTGACTCGTGTCGCGTGCAACTCTCAGAATCTCGTCCCAGTTCTCTTCGATCCCCTGGTAGATTTCCGATTCTTGTTCGCCTAGCAGCAACTCATCGGGCGTTGCGTAATAGCGATACGCGAAGAAGCTGAAATCCTGTGCGCTCTCTGCGTCTTCGCCGGGCACGAATACGTCGTCCGCGTCGAGCAACTGAAACTCGGGGCACTCGGCGTACTTTACGCGGCCCTTTGTTGGGTGATCGTAATACTTCTTCGAATAGCTCAGGATCGCGAATGCGCGGCCGAACATCAGCCGGCGATAGCTGAACACGGTCCAACGCCAAATCAAATCCATTGCGTTGAAAGCAACCCAACGCATATAGCTTCCGGCCTTGGCGACGCGCTCGGCATCGGTTGGCCTCGTTGCAATCGCCGTTACATTCGCGTCTTCGCCGAAGAGCGTTTGATTCTCGGTTGCCATCTTCTGCAGGACTTGAATTTGAATCAGGGGATACTCGAAGTTTGGTGTTCCGTCTGTTTTCTTTGGGAGCCCGGCTTGATTGCGCCACGAGTCTTGGAATACCGCGTTCTTATCGGCCCGAATTCGATTGGTAATCTTAGCTGCTTCGATGTCGGCCTCGACCTGGACAGAGATCAAGCGCCGCTCTTCGTCGTCGAATTGAATCTGGTCGCCCATCGGCTCGTCTTGTTCTTCGACGGGTTCTTCTTCATCGGGCAGAGGCGGGGGTTCGTGAGGGTTCATGTCTGAACCCTTCGAGAATAGATTGCGAATTGCTGGTGGAATAAAACTCATACTTGCTCGCGAGGTTTCCAATCCCCGCTCCCGATCGCCATCACTCGCTTCTCAGGAATCCCGTTCGCCAATGTCGAGCCCGCATCGCGAGCGCCAAGCTGTCGAAGCAATCGAACCATCTGCGTGTTGCTCGCCAGTGGATCAAACAGAATCAACGCGGCTCCGGCTTTAAACACGTTTGTGATTGCGTCACCCATCGCGGGGATGATCAAGCTCTGCCGGTCGAAGCGAAAGAAGTGCGACTTGCACAACGCGCTCATAAACCCTACGCGCTCGCCCTGGGCTTCAAACTCGATGTACCCACCAAGCTCGCCATCGCGACTGATTCCCCACGTCATCACGCGGTCTTGCTTCTCGCGCTTGAGTCCAACGAATTCGTCTTCGGTTAGGTCGAAGAATTCGGTTTTGTATCGGTATGGTTCAGTCCACAAAAATACAGAGGGGAGGTCTGCTTCAGGAAACGGGCTGATGAGTTCGTAGTCGGGCATTGTGTTCGCCCGCGAGAGTACTCCCAGAGTGGGAACGATTGCAAGTGCTTTAATTCTCTAAGGGGGTTCGTGGGTGGGCGAGCGTCACATTCGCTTGTACCAGTCTTTGACTCGATCGCGATCCTTGCGCGGATCTTCAACGGGCTCGCCCGTCGAAGCGTAGCGGATAACCGGCGGACCAGAACGCCGAGGTCTGCGATGATTAACGAGCCAGATGCCTACCACGCAAAGCGCATCGGCAATCACGCAGTCATCGTGATAACCTGCTTCGGCTTCGACTTGACTTGAGCCGTAACAGAAGTGGCGATACTCCTGAATCATCACGTGATCGTAGGTTTCAATCGTGTGTCCGGTGATCGCGTCATCGAGAAACGAAATCAACGTCGGTCGATTTGTTGCGCTCGTGTTCCAACCGAAATCGTGATAAGCAACCTTGCCCTGATGCTGCGGTTGCCCAGCAATCTCGTTGTACATGTGTCGATTCCAAATCAGCTCCTCGGGATAGCCAAGCTCGAATACCTTGTTGAGCATCGCACGTCCGTAGCCGCCTTTGACTTCGGGCACCAGGAAGGCGTTGTTGTACCAGCGAAGCAACGCATACACAGCCTCTCCGAATGGGCCTTCGGTGATTCGGCCGCGCAGTCTCGCCATCTGCTCGCCGCTCTCCACGTCGCGAATGTTCAGCACTGAAAAATCCGGGTCGGTCGAAGATGAGATGCCTGCCGCTACATCGATTCCCTCCGCGGTATCAGCACCGGCCGCGTACCGATGACCAGGCTTCGGCTTGTGCCACATAGCAAGCGCGCCATTCGGGGAGGGATAGAAAACCACCGACTCTTTTTGGTGATGATCTTTCTTCAACACGAGCTCGCCGTTCGTTGGCTCGACAACTTCGAATTCTTTGATCGCCTCAAGATTGAAGCGCGGCCGCCCGAGGATTCGGTCTACGTCGTGCTGGCATTCGCGCTCGAAGTAATCCTTGCCTTCGGTGTTGATCTTGTTCTCACACGCTTCGATGCCTTGCCCTTCCCACGACGGGGTTCCTGAAACGATAAACCACTTCTTGTCTCGGAGTTCATACTGCGCATCGTAGAGCGCGGGGATTGGACCGCCCTCGAATCGATCGCCGAGCGTGTCTACCTCACGAGTGAGAATCTGATTCATCATCGAGTTGTGATGAATTAGGTTTTGCTCAAACAGCACAACGCAATCATTCGACGCCGCACCGAGCACCGAACCGGCCAAGCTGTTGAGCAGGCTTTTGACGTATGTTGGCTTGTCGTTGATGTCGTCAATGTCGCTGATGATGATTAGGTCGGGTCTGTATTCTTCAACACGCACGCCGCGCAACGCGCTCTCGAGCCCGTAGCCCTGCATCGTGAAGTCGGTTCCGGTTGTCAGCGCCGACCGATTCCAGGTTCCCTCTTTCTTGCGATTGCCAAGCTCGATAATTTGCGGGTTCGCCATTCCGGGATAGAACTTCCCGATTTGTGATCTGAGCAACATCGAACTGATCGAGCCAATGTGCCCATCGGCTTGTGGCTGAGTTCGGCACACATACAAACCGAACTTCCGCCGCTCGCGCGCACCGAGCGCGACCGCCAGAGCCTCGGCGCTTGTTGATTTGTTTCCCCCGCGAGGCCACACGGCGAGATAAGCTGGCGGCGTTGCAATCTCGCCTAATTGAATGCGCCATCCCCAATCCCATAGATCCTCGTGATGAGGTGCGAACTGTTCGGCTCCGGCAGAACGAAAGTGTCTCGGCAGAAGATACGAGAGCCAGAGGTGATAATCTAATTCGAGTTCTTGCTTTGACGGGGGGAGTACCTGGGCCTGAGCCTCAAGTTCGAGGATTTCGATTTCGCGCACGAGGTTTGGCGTCACGCTTCCCCTAATAACTCAAGAAGTTTTGTAGCCCCAGTTGCTTTAAGAGTTTTGATCATCGCGGCGCGAGGGAGCCGATGAGATTTCATCAGGTCGTCGAGTTTCTTCTCGGCCCATTCGCGGCGCGTCTCGCTCGCTTCAAACGTGACGTCGCCGGTTACGTTGACGGTCTGCGGCGCTTTGCCTTCGGTTCGATCAGCGATTTCCCTTGCGGCCGGTAATGAGGGTTGCAACGGGAGATCGCCTCGTGCGTCCTTGGCCTGCCTCATCGCAATCTCTTCGGCAACACTCTTGGGCTTGTAGCGCTTGAGTTCTTCCGGCGACATCGCGAGCATCCGCTTGTAGGCTTCGCTGATGAAGATCGTGCCCTTCTTCACACCGCCAGGATTGCCCGACTTACCACGCACGAACGGTTTCAGGTTAGCAATAGAATTCTTATGGATTCTCCTCTGCTTTTCAGAGATTTGTTCGGTAGGCTGTGGCATCAGTGCTCGCTCTCTCTTATCGTGCGGATACTCTCACACTTTTCTTCGGACGACAAATCCCTGCTTTGAGGATTAGGTTTCTAAAGTAACGTCGCATTCAACTTCATTTCCAAACGTATGCCAGCCATCGATCTTAGGAAACATCGGCGTGATTGGCCGAGCGAATAATTCAAGACGCGGTTCGTCGCTGATGCTTTCGATTAGTTCGTAACTTGCCGCGGGTTTGCGCGAGTGCTCACCTGCCTTTGCCCTGCCCCATGCGTAACTTTCATCTATTGGCTCCAATGCGTCCGGCAGTTCACGATATGCGTTCTTGATGTACCGCCCACGGTTAAACTCACACCGTTCTTTATAACCAAACAGGATATGCTCAGTCAGGCTCAAAAAATAATTGCCAAATCCGCTCGGCTTCGTCCACGTTAGCAATTGTAAATAAGTGAAGCCCCAAGCCGCCAACACCTCAAACCCAGCGAGCAGAACGGGTTTACCATCGATGAGCTTTCCTGTGGTAACCCACAACCAAATGTGAGCACCCCGTTCAGAAAGGTCGTTGACCGGCAACGCCTTGATGTCATCAAGCGGCATTGTTCTATACGGAAGTATGCGCGGGCCTTCGTTGCGGCGTTTGTACTGGCCCGCCATCTGCAAATGCCACGGGGGATCAGCTAGAATGGTGCGATACTTCATAACTCAGCACTCGCTCACGTCCGCCTTGCATCCACAACGAGGGTCAACGCAGATTGGAATTACAATCTCAATCGAGCGTTGATCGAGTTGCGCTTCGGTCAATCCAACCGAGCAATGCTCGTCTACGTCAACGAAATCCATCCCACATTCGCGAAACGTCATCTGCTTCAACGTGCGAGGGTGAAGCGGGGCGAAGATTGTCAGTGGGGCTGTTGTGTTCATAATTCAATCCGCATACGGAAGGCGCTGGGGCTGCGCGTTTTGGTGATCGCATCGAACGACACCCGCGAAGAGATACGCTTCGACCGCGCGCGAAGAATACTCCAGGCGATTACCGGCGTTATCGACGTGGACAAATCCGGTTCCTCTACACCACGGACAATTCCGCGGCCCGCGAGGTCTCGTGTCTTGCTTGATCGCGTATTGTCTGCCTCGACCGGCCCGTCGTCTCATCGGGATTTCCTTGCCGCCTTCGCTTTCTTCCTCGCGCACGTCTGGCAGTCGTCGCAGTTCTTTCTTCGCTGGCCGACGAAGCCGCCACAGTGAATGCAAGTCATTGGTTTTCGTGTTGGTGGTTTAAGCATCAGAACATCTCCACAAGTCTGCACTGCTCAACTCGTTTCATAATCGAATCGCCATAAACCGGGTCCGTCTTCGACCAGATATCGCGCACTCTCGACCACTCCTTGTTGCTAGCAATCAAGACCTGATGCTCGAAATCGCGCGCTGCGTTCATCAACTCGAAAAGCTTGCGGCTTGCAAACTCCGTCGTGTTCACCTTTTCGAACTCGTCAAGAAACAGCGTGTACTTCGCCGATGATTTCAGGTGCTCCGGTAGGACACTCGGCATCGGCGCTTTGTCGTCGACTTCCCAATCCCGATATTGGCTGATCAGTTCCGACAGCAACAACCCTCGCACTCGATTTCCTCGAATCAACGCCGCTCGGCAGAGAGCCCAACAGAAATGAGTCTTCCCCGATCCGTTGCGACCCGTGAACAGGTACGATGCCGCGGGCTCCTGTTGAATCATCGCAATCACTCGAGCCTGTTGCTTGTGGCCCTCCGGTTTCAACCGACCAAGAACGGGCTTGCCGAACGCCGGCGGAATTCGCAGCGAGCTTCGGAGAATTCGAACACGCTGACATCGACAGAGCCGACAGCGCGAGATCCCTTCGGCGTCTATCTTGGACTCGAAGTGGGTATCCTGGCATCGCCAGCATTCAGGTTTCGGAGCTGATGACAGGCGTAGGTTTTTGGAGCCTGCCAGAATCATCTCCGCGATCGTTGGACGAGTGAGAATCGTTGCGACCTGTTCCATTTCCCCTCCGTGGTATTCCGTTCGGGTACCAGTCAAATAGCCAAACGGTCAGATTGAACATGTTCCCCGAGACCTTCGCCCACTCCTTGCCGCAGTATCTCAGACGGCCCTCATCAAAGTTCTTTTCACCGACCTTGACGATATCGTCCCAGATGCTCTTGTTTGGGTACTTGCCGAGGATGTCCCTGACGACCTGGATAATCGGCTCGTCTATCCGGGCATCCCGAGGTTTCTTCGAGGGCTGCGGAGCGGGAGCGACGCTATTATCTATTCTCTTCTTATCTAATCTATTCTCTTCTTCTCTCATGTCGTCCCGTTCTACCGGAACGGCGGGTTTGTCCTCCGAGACCGCTACCAGTTCGAGCCAGCCAAATTCAGGCAAACACAGCGTTTTGATTGCCGCCTCAAACGTGCGTCGATCCGCTCCCGTGATCGCCTCGAAGTCCAAACATGTCAAGATCGTCCCATCATCGCGTCTGAATTCGCCTCGATTTTGCATTCTCGCGCCGATTTCTATCAACAACGTGAAGATTCCGAACTCGATTACGCCACGACGACGGTGCATCAAACGGCGGAATTTTGACCCGTCAAACCGAGACGGAAGAGCTACCCAAGCGAGGGGTGATTTGACCTTTCGAGTCTGCGCGCGTTCGAAGTGAGCATCCCAGTTTTTGACACGGAGGAAATAGCCAGCGGGCGGGTAATCTTCGCTCAAAGCGCAGTCTCCTTCCGCGGCCTCCCGCGTTGTGCCTGCGGCAGTTCCAGTTTGAGCCGGACGTAGCTCGTGAGTGCCATCCGTTTCTGCTTAGCCTTGCGCTTCAAATCCTTTTGTTCCTGCTTACTGATCCTAATTCGTAGCTCGTCTGTCCTCTCCAAGATCGTCACCTCCAATGATTCGGCTGACCAGGTCCGTCGGTAGTTGCGTGTTTCGGTATCGCAGCACTATCTTCTTTCCCGCCGCCGCTTGTCGCGGACTCAAGCGGGCAGCTTCTGCGAGCGAATGGCCTATTACGCCGTGCATCTGATTGAAGCCGATACCGTTCTGTTCGCTTGCATAGTCAGTGTCGCGTGCCGCCAAGAATTTAAGAGCTTCGTGGACCGCTTCAACTTGGGTATCGGTTAGACTCTCAACTTCGCCAGGCTTCTGTGTGTGGGCGGCGACTGGCTGTGATTCTTCGTGATGATATAGAGTTTCGATCTCAACCGTCTCTTCGATGTCGGCTGCTTCGCCTCGCACAGTCAAATCACCGTCATTGAGCGCATCGATTCGGTCGATCTTGGCCTGAACCTGCTTGCAGATTGTTTCCTCGATCGTGTCGGCTGCGAAGAAAATTCTCTGGATCGACTTGGCGCCGTTTGCTCTCCATACCCGCCCGAGCGCCTGTTTGAGATCCTGGCCGCTAAAGGTGGGACAGATGATCGCGAGCCTTCGCCGCGAGACCGGAGAGCCGTGTAAACTCACGCCAACGCCGCCGGCCCGGATGTTGCAAATAATTATCGGCTCGCGATCCGCTTGAAAGGCTTCGATGTTCTTTTCTCGAGTCTCCGCTGACTGCCCACCGCGAATTGAGCAAACCGTCTTGAGCCGCTCCTGAAGCGCGTCCGCACTAGCGTCAAAGTTAACGAATACCGCGACAGATAGCCCTTCGGCTACCGCGTCCTCGACCATCGCCGCGATCGCCGGAACTTTCAGCGTCTCGGCCCGCTGGCGCGCGCGCAACATCTCGGTCAGGATACAGGCTCCCTTGTCGGCCGCAGAACTCGCCGCAAGTCGCTCAAGCTCGTTAGCCATCTGCTCGTAGATTCTGTTGATCTCATCGGCGACACCGTTGACGCTGTATGCTTCGGCTGAAATCTGAGTCTCGGGGAACGCATCACCCAGGTCGGCAATTCTCAACCGCGTGCCGTGAGCAGGGAAAATCTGTTGGTGAATTCGATCAAGTTCCTTTTTGCCCCCAACGAATTCCAGACCCCAATGATTCTTCGCGACCCCGTTCTTGAGCATCCACCCGTAGAAACTTTTCTCGGTCGTGATGCCGGTCAGCGTGCCCGAGAATTTCATCTGCATTGGGTTGTCGGCTGCCGTAGCGGAGAGTCCCGCCGTCGCGTATCCTTGTCGAAGCGCCGCAAGCCCAAGGCCGCAGTTCAAAGTCTTGTAGTCCTTCATCCGGTGACACTCGTCGAACACCAACAGAACGCCCTTATCGAGCTGCCACTCGAAGTGCTTATCCTTGCCGGTCCCCACCATTTTCACCGCAGCCTCATTACCGCGCCGCAGCAGTTCATAGTTACCGACCCCCGCGAGCTTGATGCCGAAATGTTTCGCCGCACGTTTCCAGCTTGGAATCACAGCTTTTGGACAGGTCACGAACACTGGCCGGTCGAGCACGATCGAAACCGCGAGCGTAACAAAGGTCTTGCCCGTGCCGGTGTCGCTCGCATCCAGTGCCCCACCGTTCAAGAGAGCGATCGCTTGCTGTCTCACGCTTGCAACCTGATAACCCAGGAGCTTTGCTTCAATCGCGGACAACCTGGATTCTTGTGCGACCGTCAGCGCCGTGACCGTTTCTTTCGCAACCTCGCCCGTCGCCGCTACGGGCTGCCACCAGCAAAGCTCCCAGTCGCCGTCCTGTGACTTGCCGAACGTCGCGCCCGCCGCTTTCAGTTCTTCTTTCGTCCCGTTCTTCCACAAGGCGCTGAACGCTTCGGTTGGCACTGCTTTCCGAAGCAGGCGAGGCCCATTTCTCGTGCTGACCTCTTTACCCTTACTCCATTCGGCCAGCTTCTCGATCTCTTGCGCTTCCATTCGCCAATCCTCCGCTACGGGAAAATGTAGCGGCATATTATCACCGACGCTTAGTGAATGCAAGAATTTTCTTCGTTCTCTCGCTCACTTCACCGCTTATCAGCAATCCCAATCGAAAGGCTGCGGGTTGCCGCAGTGAATACAGAACCTTCCACGCAGTTCCCTTTCATATTCGTAGTCGTGATCTTCGCAGCAGTCTGGGCAGATTGCGCGCGCCGGCGGGTCTGGGGCACTATCACACTCAACCCCGCACTCCCTACACGAGTAGTCGGTTTTTGTTGCGCTCATATAATCCCCTTCCCCACGAAGCCAACTCCATCAGCGCGTATCCATCGTCTTCATCGCGCCGCATCTTCGTCACGTAGTTCTCGCCCATCTTGATCAACTTGCGCGTCGGCTCACACGTGCAGGCGCTATTGCCTGCGCAGGTGTTGTCGTGGGCGAGAATGAGAATACTCAGTCCTTCCATTCGATATCGCTCCCGTCGCTCAACCTTCGCCTTCTGATTGGAATCCCGTTCGCTTTCGCGCGCTCGATCCCTTCGGCCATGCCGTCGCTTATTCCGAGATCGATATAGACCGCGCAGAGTTCCGCAACCGCGCCCCAGGCGAAACCCGCTTGCATTCCACGCTCTCGCTCGTTGCCGTAGCGATCATCAAGAATGCCCGGCTGATCGTAGAGGATGTGAGAAGCAAAGGGAGCCTCGCCGCGCCTAAGACTGTCGCGCATGCAACGCCGAGAGTAGGCGCGGTTGGCTTCGTAGTCGCCATCACTGCCGCGCAGTGGGCTTTCAATTACAACGCGAGTCTTCATCCCTTCGCCTTTGAATCGATTCCGTAACTCCACTCAACCTTGATGCGGTACTTACCTGTCGCTCTTGACTTGCGCGATACGAGTACCTGCGATGGCTGGTTCTCTGTGGCCAGACTACGCGCTAGCCGGATGGCGTCTTGTTTGCACACATCGTCAAACCATTTGAAACTTGCCGTGTAGCCGCCTGGCCCTGTTACCTTCCAGCCTATAAGCGTATGCCGTTCTACAATCGGCAGGACACGATAGATGTTGCGTTTTGGTTTAGCCATTACTCTCCTTGTGATTGGCTTCCAGAGCCAGTTTCGCGTTTCAGTATCTCGCCAGCTTCTTTAACCGTTCGCCGTTGCATTCGCGTACCGCACCGCTTACAACGCGCCCACTTCTTGCTCGTTACTCTCGTACCAAATCCACAAGCGCCGCACTGAAATCCGGCGAGCATCATCAGCGCAGTGAAGACGAGAAGGTCGGATTCGCGCGCGAGGGAAAAGCTATCTGCTGATGTATTTGCCATCGCCTCTGCTCTTTCGTCTTATCACGAAGTAGGTATAGACGATCAGATTCAAGACCATCCACAGACCGATAATCCACAACCACCGTTCGTCAATGCGAAGTAGCCATCGACCGCTCATCCGTTTACCCTCCCCTCGGTCTCTGTGGATAAAGGATTCTATGCAGCCGCGCGTTGACCGAGTCACCCTGTCCACGTTCTTCGTCGCTGAGTAACGGCGGGTTCAGCTCTCTCATCAGTACCTCGCCGGTGAGCGGCGCAGTTGCGATTCGTTTCGGCTGCCGATACACTCCGCGCAGTACAACCCTGCGCAGGGGTACGTGAGAATCAAACGGGTATTGGTTGATCACGGCATCTCCTTTCATGCGCTTGCGATTGACGACCTGACTGAGCTTACGGAGTTCGTTGCGTGTTGCTTGTTCCATGATTTAGTCCTGTACTGGTTTCGTGACCGTGCAGCCTTCGGAAACGTAATGCAAAGCACCGGTGTCTTTGTCTCCGAATATCCAACTCTCGCCAGTTGCGGCAGGGACATTTAGGACTTCTGCGCGGTGACAAAGAGTTATCTGTGCGCCGTTGAAGCTGACCTGTACTATGTCACCCTTCTCGATCTTGTTAGCCATTTCCATCTCCTGTAACATCGCCGCCTTGCCACCACGCTCATAGAGAGATCAGCTCAGTGTAGTGTGTGAAGACAAGGCGACGAAACTTGGATTACTCTTCGTCAGCGCCCGCGTCTTCGGCGACCTTCTTCTCTCTCGCCGGGACATATTTAATCTTGTCTTCTTCGGTATGCTGCAACACCAGGAACGCGCCGTTATCAAGCGGCACTTTCTTGACCTCGTGCTTGATCATCAGGTCGCCGATTGTCTTGCGTTCGTCGGCTTCTTGTTTCGATAGACGCGAGCGCTCAAGGATCGTCTCAAGATGACCGGGTAGCAGGCGTTTGATCGAAGCCGGGATCTTCGGCAGCCCTTCTTCCGTGCCCGGTAACGCGGGCTGCACTTCGCGGCTTGGATTCTTCGGGCCAGTCCGTCGCCCGCCGACACTCGTAACGGTGACTTCCACTTCGTCGCCCTTGCCGTTGTCCTTCTTCTTCTCTGCGAGCCTTCTGTTGATTTCGCCGATGACGCCGCCTTTTGGTTGGCGCTTTGCCGCTTCTACTGCTTTTGTAGTTTCACTGAATGCCATTAGGTCTCCTTTTTGTTAGAAGTGGCTCTGAGAGCCGATTACAAGGTTCCTTCGCTTCCATCTCCTGAAAGCGCGAACCGCCAATCTGTTCAACCTCGCGCGCCGCTCACATTCGGGAAGCTCCGAGGCGGCGTAGGTTAGCTTGAGCCAGAGTTTGAATGCTTGAGCGAGCATCTATCCCCCGTGCTTCTTCTTGAGAATCGCCGCCGCTTCCTGAAGATCAATCCATTCATCATCGTGACCGGGATTACTGTCGGGATGCAGCTTTCGCGCAGCTTGTCGATATAAGCAGTCTCGAACAGCGGCGAGGATGAAAGAATTTGATTGGCCGTGACTTCGGGAAAGTGCTTCTCGATGAACGCCGCAGCTTCCTCTGGCGTCGCGATGTGCTCGCGCCCGTTTGTCGATTCACCGGCTGGCGGGAGTCGCTTGTAGCCTTCGTATTGCGCACCCTTCTTGTTAACGCCGTGCTCGTCAATCAGCCTGAGATACTGAAGCGCGATCGTGATTGCCCGAAGGTTTGCACGCCAGTCCCCGTATTCGTGGGAGTAGTAGCTGAGAGGCCCGTACTTTGAATTGAAGGTTACAACAATGCCCGGAAAATAGGGATCATGGTGCGCGTACAAGCGCCCATCTTGGCGAATTGCGGACTCGGAGACTTCGAGCTGAAAGACTACGTGCGAACCCTCAAGATAACGAACCTCGCGTTCAAGATGCTCAAGCGTGCGCGCGTAAGTCGTGCTGAAGCTATCGCGGGAATAGTGTGTCCGGTCGTCTGAAGTTCCCGGCCACTTGCCGTTCATTGGAACGATTCGATAATCCACTCACCCCTCCTGTTTCACGCCTTCAGATGCTTCGCGTATTTCTGTAACGTCACACACTGCGCACAGACAGCGGTCCCCATCATTCCGGTTACGGCGACACTTGTCAGAACCTGTTCTACGGTTTCAGGACGCTTGCATTCAGCACACGCGCCGCGTTTGCCGCCCTCTGGATCGGTTTTCATTGCCCACGTCATAATCCTCACTCCTTTGAATCATCGCCCGCTGGAATCCCTCTCTCCGAAAGCCCTTGTCCGTTGTGAAGGGGATGCAGAAATCATCCCTTATTCGCCGAGCCCAAAGGACTCCCAGCGGGCAATCTCGTTACTGCAGCCCTTCCTTCTCGATCGTCAATCCGTCGATCACGTTCCCGAGCTTATCGTCTGGAATCTTCGCAACCTTTCGAACACCCTTGCCCGCATACTTTTCAACGAAGTCGTAGGCGTTGCCGCCATCGGGGAAGTTGGGGTGAGCCGTGATATCCGCAATCAGCTTCTCGATGTGAGCGATCGCCGCCTTGCGATCTATTGGCTCGATCTCTTCTTCGCCGGGTTCGCGAGTTGGCTTGGAATCGGCGTCGGCGGCCTGTTTCGTGGTTTCGGGTTCTTTCGCTCCCGCCTTAAGGTCGTCCATGTCGAGCGTGCCCTTCGCCGCCCCGTTCGTCTTTTTGGTTTCCGGCTTCTTGTCGCCATCGTTTGCAGCGGCCACGTAATCAGCCCACTTAACCTGACCGTCGTCGATCGACTTCCACATCGCCCGAAGGT